>Ga0183100_1000489_pt1 | contig 31209 bp, 36 predicted proteins | sample Biomet2_FD_127789 | JGI IMG/M metagenome (GOLD analysis project Ga0183100, IMG submission 127789) | Microbial communities from bioreactor (seeded with anoxic lake sediment) at LBNL, California, USA - Biofuel metagenome 2 | ecosystem: Engineered > Bioreactor > Anaerobic > Unclassified ... | reverse complement strand
AAATTAAATTATTTTATTAATAAAACTGGAATTGAAGCACCTCATTTTGTATTTTATGTAAAAGAATTATTGACCGAAAAATATGGAATACAAAAAGTAACTGAAGGCGGGTTAAAAATAACTACCACTTTGGATTTGGATTTACAAAAAATGGCTGAAGCTACTGTTTCGGCAGAAGTGGAAAAATTAAAAAATTACAAAGTGGGAAACGGAGCGGCGTTGATAACTGAACCAAAAACCGGCCAAGTGTTGGCGATGGTAGGATCGATTGACTATTTTTCAAATGAGATTGACGGAAAATATAATGTGACTACAGCATTAAGACAACCAGGGTCATCAATAAAACCAATTAATTATGCCATTGGGATTGAAACTGGAAAAATCACAGCAGCTTCAGTGTCAGATGATAATCCAACTTGCTTTGGTCAAGAAAACCAAAAAAATTATTGTCCAACTAATTATGGAAATACATATCACGGATTACAAACAATTAGGAATTCTTTGGCAAATTCATTAAATATAGCGGCAGTAAAAGTGCTTTATTTAAATGGTTTGGAAAATTTCGTAGCATCGGCATCAGCAATGGGGTTAAGTACATTTAAAAACGCATCTGATTATGGGTTGTCTTTAACGTTGGGCGGAGGAGAAGTGACAATGACAGATATGGCAACAGCCTATGGAGTGTTGGCAAATATGGGAGTAAGGCAAGATTTAAATCCAATTTTAAAAGTTGAAGATAAAGATGGAAAAGCTTTAGAAGAATATAATTACACTTCAGGGCCAAGAGTACTGTCGCGAGAAACTGGTTTTATTATTCAACAAATTTTGTCTGATGATGGAGCCAGGAGTATGGTTTTTGGTAGTGGATCAATGTTGAAAATTAAAAATCATCCGGAAGTAGCGGTTAAAACAGGAACAACAAATGATATGAGAGATAATTGGACAATTGGGTACACGCCAGATTATGTAGTGGCGACTTGGGTGGGAAATAACGATAATTCAAAAATGGGAGGACTGGTGTCAGGAACCACAGGAGCAGCCCCAATATGGAATAAAATTATAACTCAGTTATTAGCTGATAAAGAAATCAAGCAACCAACCAGACCGGCAGGAATTGTAGGGATGTATGTGTGTAATTTAACTGGCGGAGCGGTGCCGACTGAAGGATGTGAATCACATTATGAATATTTTAAAAAAGAATATTTACCACAAAAACAATCAATAGCCAGACAAAGTGTCTTGATTAATAAAGATACTGGAAGAATAGTTGTAGAGGGAGAGGAAGCACCAAATTCTGAATGGCAAGAACATACGGTAATAACAGATATTGTAGGAGCAAAGGTATGTTTGGATTGTCCGGGACCCGAAAAACCACAAGATGAAAAAACAAAAAACCTGCCAGTATTAATTAAACAATGAAGTTATTGGAAATAATAATAAAAATTTTAAAAGGAATTGGATTTCCGGTGGTGTGGTTAGTAAAGTGTTTTTTATTTTTAGGGAAAGAATTTTTTAGTTTCACTTTGGGATTGGTTAAAAAAGTAAAGACTTTAAAACCAATAAAAGTTAAATTGCCGAGTTTGAAATTCCCAAAAGTTAAATTACCAAAATTTAAAAAAATAAAGGTTAAGTTGCCGACTTTAAAATTTCCGAAAATTAAATTACCAAAATTTCGATTTAAGTTAAAAATTAAAAACGGTTGGGTTTGGTTAATTTTAATATTAATAATTTTAGGAACTGGTGGGTTTTGGTTTTATGAAAAAGTAATTAAAGATTTACCAGATATTAATCTGATTTATAATCCGCCCAAAATGTCGACAGTAATTACCGATAGAAATGGGGCGGTGTTGTATAAATTTTATGAAGATGAAAATCGAACATGGATATCATTGAAAGATATGCCAGAAGATTTGGTTGAAGCAACTATAGCTATTGAAGATAAAAATTTTTATAAACATCATGGATTATCAGTTAAAGGAATTATTAACGCGGTAAGATACAATTTTGTCAAAAATGGTGAAGACAAACCTAGAGGTGGTTCGACAATTACTCAACAATTAGTTAAAAATGTATTTTTGAGTAACGAAAAAACTTTTAGTAGAAAAATTAAAGAGGCAATTTTGACTTTATTACTTGAACAAAAATTGAGTAAAGATGAGATTTTAGAAAGATATCTAAACCAAGTGTCTTATGGTGGTGAGGCTTATGGAGCTGAGCAAGCAGCCCAAAAATATTTTGGTAAAGATCTAAAAGAAATTACAACTTTAGAAGCAGCGTATTTAGCAGGATTACCCGCAGCTCCAAGTTCATATTCACCTTATGGGAGTAACCCGGAGTTGGGAATGATAAGAGCCAAACATGTAGTTGAAGAGATGGTTTCAACTGGATATTTAAATTCGGTACAAGCAGAAAAAATTTTGAGTGAAAAAATTCAAATTAAAACTAATAATAGAGAAATTAAAGCACCTCATTTTGTATTTTATATTAAAAAGTTATTGGAAGAAAAATATGGTTATAAAAATTTGGAAAAACAAGGGTTAACGATTAAAACAAGTTTGGATATAAATATTCAAAACGAGATTCAAAAAGTAGTAACTGAAGAAATTGGAAAAGTTAAAAAAATGAATATAAGTAATGGAGCAGCGTTAGTATTAGATGTTAAAAATGGAGATATTTTGGCGATGGTAGGGTCAAAAGATTATTGGGCGACAGATATTGATGGAAAATATAATATAATAACGGCTTTGCGACAACCAGGGTCATCAATAAAACCAATTAATTATTTATTGGCTTTAGAAAATGGATGGAATATGGCATCAACTATTGATGATTCGCCAATTAGTTATCAAATTAAAGGTCAAAAGCCATATACGCCGCAAAATTATAACGGGAAATACATGGGCAGAGTAACCTTAAGAACTGCTTTGGCCTCTTCATTAAATATTCCATCAGTAAAACTTTTAAATGAAAATGGAGTGAATAATATGGTTGATTTGGGCCAAAAGTTAGGGATAACGACCTGGGATGATAGGAGTAGATTTGGATTGTCTTTGGCCTTGGGGGCGGGTGAAGTAAAAATGACAGAAATTTCTCAAGCTTACAGTACTCTGGCAAATTTGGGAGAAGAAGTTAAAATTAATCCAATTTTAGAAATTGATAATTATTTAGGAGAAAAAATATATACCAAAGAAGTAGAGAGAGAGGAAAAAATAAAACCGGAAAATGCTTATGTTTTAAACGATGTTTTAAGTGATAATCAGGCTAGATCCCCTATTTTTGGGGCTAATTCAAAATTGGTGATAAAAAATAAAACCGTAGCAGTAAAAACCGGGACAACAAATAGTCTAAAAGATAATTGGTGCATTGGGTGGACACCAACATATTTAACGGCAGTTTGGGTAGGAAATAATGACAGCCAGCCAATGAGCTGGGTAGCTTCGGGGGTGACTGGAGCCACACCAATATGGAACAGAATTATGACTGATTTACTAACTAATAAAGAAGATGAAAAATGGGAATCCCCAAATAATTTAGTTAAGAAAAGTATTTGCGGGAAAGAAGAATGGGTAGTAGAAGGAAGTGAAATAAAAGTTAATTGCATTACACCTAAACCAACAGAAACAATTTAGTTTTGAGAAACGGAATACCAATAGGTTTGATTGATAAATGAGGAAATATTTTGAGAAAAATTTTCTGATTTATTAGTGTCTTGAACGATAAAAGTTAATGATTGATTAGGTAATTTGATGGTTAGGCCGTAAAGATTAGCATCTAGTTTTTCTTGAAATAACAGACCTTCAGGGAGACCGGAAACAATGCTGCTGGTTTCAGTTGATTTAGTTTTAGATAGCTCAGAAATAAATTCAGAAATATTTGAATTGGAAAAATTATATTGGTAGATAGGATTAGTTAAATCATTATTTTTGAAAATAACTGCCGATAATTTTTGATCAGATAAAAATTTATCTAAATCAGAAGATAAAATACTGGTGGAAGTTTTGGTTTTGGTTTCGGTATTGGTTTTAAAATTAAATTGAGGCAGTTTAAAATTAAAACTGAAATTTATGGGATGAGGCGAAGATATGAAAGATTGAACGCCTTTAACTGTCCAAAAAATTAAACTTAAACCGGCGGTACCGATTAAAGAAATTAAAATTATCCGACGTTTGGATTTTACTTTTTTGGCAGCAACAACTTCGTCTGATTCTTTGGTAATTTCAGAGTCAGATAAAAAGTTATTGTTTAGTTTTTTGCCTTTCTCAGGTTTTGGAAGCATAAGATAAAATCTATTTTTTAATTTGTTTTAATGTAAGTAAACCGGATTTGGAGCCGAGGGTGGAGACGACGGAGGCGGAGTTTTTGACAGACCAAAAGAGGGCATCTTGGGGGGATTTTTGATGAATTAAGGCAGCTACAAAAGTTGAGCCAAAGGCATCTCCAGCGCCGGTTTCATCGACTGGATGATGATTAACGGCTGGGGAATAAAATTGTTGATTATTGGAAAAAACATAAGCACCATTGGCACCGGCAGTAATGGCAACGACAGGAAGATTCAGTTTATGAATTAAGTTTTCGGCGATAATGTCGTCAAAAGACTGATTAAATAACATTTCTGATTCTTCACGATTTAATAAAAGAAAATCAACCATTTTAACTAAGCTAAGGATACGGCGGCGACTTTGCAGTTCGCGTTTGCCTGGGTTTAAAGCAATTTTTATATTATTTTCTTTAGCAAAACCAATTATAGTTTCTAATAAATCTAAGTTACCCTCTAAGGAAGTAATATAAAACCATTTGGTTTTTTTAATCTTATTCCAAGGAATATTTTTTGACTGAAGACTTCCTTTACCTCGGTTAGTAAGAATAGAACGCCCACCGCCATTAGGAACAATAATTACCGAAAAATCGGTAGTATCGTTTTTGTCGGCATAAATAAAATCAGAAGTGACTTTATTTTTTTTGAGGTCATCAAAAATATATTGATTAAGGTAACTTTGACCGATTAAAGAAATTGGAGCTGATTTTAATCCAAGACGGGAAAAGGCGACAGCTGAATTAGTAGCTCCCCCACCGCTACAAATAAGACTGTGACTGATTTCATTTTTTGATGATGGTTTAAGGCCAATGACTTCTTTACTAATGATTAAATCTTTTGATTCGATAAAAATATCAATAGTAGCAGAACCGATAGAGATGACATCAAATTGTTTATTTACAGATTTTTTGGGCAACATTAATTAAAGCTTTGGTACCTATGCCGTAGAAATCATAGAGTTGAGTACAATCTCGGGCAGATTGACCAAATTGATTATTAACGGAGAGATTAATAAATTTTGGTGATAACGAAGAAGATAAAATTAAATCAGCCACTACTTGGCCTAAACCGCCATTTTTTTGATGATCTTCAATAGAAATAAGTCGACCCGTTTTTTTGACACTTTTTAGAATAGTTTGGGAATCAAGCGGTTTAAGGGAAGAACAATTAATGATTTCTAGGGAAATATGGGGTAATTTTTCTTGAGCTTCAAAGACTTGAGTAAGAATCGGACCATAACCAATAACAGTAATATCTTTACCTGTTTTTAAAACCTGTGAGGTGCCAATTTTAAAATCTGTTTTTGGATCGGAAATAGTTGGAGTATCAGGACGAAATAAACGAAGATAGGCGGGACGATGACTGTTACTGATGGCAACAGTAATTTTTTCAGTTTCAACAGCGTCTATGGGAACAAAAACTTCCATATTGGGTAAGGTGGACATAATAGCAATATCTTCAAGCATTTGATGAGTAGCGCCTAAATCGGCAGTACCTAGACCAGCATGAGAACCAACAATTTTGACATCTAAATTGTTGTAGCAAATTGATTGGCGAACAACAGCCCAATTAAGTGCAGGAGAAAAACAGGCAAAGGAACATAAAAAAACAGTTTTACCGGCCTTGGCTAAACCAGCGGCGACAGCAGCGGCATTATTTTCAGCAATGCCACATTCGATAAAGCGATCGGGGTAAGTATTAACAAATTCTTGAAGACTGAGAGAGGACATTAAGTCCATACTAACGACATATAAATTGGGATTAGTTTTGGCTAACTCAAAAATAGTTTTTCCAAAAACTTTTCGGACTGATTGATTAGGGGTGATAATTTTGGAGTTCATTTTTGGCTAATAAATAGTCTGACTCAGGTAAATTTTTAATGTCATGATATTTAAAATTATTTTCCATAAAACTAATTCCTTTACCTAAAATAGTTTTAGCAATAATGCAAACTGGTTTAGAAGATTGTTTGGCTTGTTTCAGAGTCTTAATTAACTCAGGTAAATTATGACCATCGACTGAGATTACTGACCAACCAAATTGAGTGTATTTATCGGATAAATTAGTAAGTGGCATGATTTGATCAATGGTGCCATCGATTTGAAGGCCATTACAATCAATAATGTTAATTAAATTTTTTAATTTATATTTGTTGGCAAACATGACGGCTTCCCAAATTTGGCCTTCCTGTTGTTCCCCATCGCTAGTTAAACAAACAACACTATTTTGAGGTTGGGCGATGGCTAAACCAGCAGCAAATGATAATCCTTGGCCAAGAGATCCAGAAGAATATTCAACTCCAGGAACATGAGCAGAAATGTGACCTTGAAGAATAGAGCCAAAATTACCATAAGTAACCAATTCACTTTTAGGAAAATATTTTTTGGAAGCGAGAACAGTATAAAAAGCACAAGCTAAATGACCGGCAGACAAAATAAAATGGTCTTTTTTGAAGTTAAAAATATCTGAGTGATAGACTGAAGCAAAAATATCAAGTGAAGATAAAGACCCACCAATGTGACCACTGCCAGAGCGATAAACCATTTCTAATAAATCGAGCCTTAAATCCCGAGATAATTTGTTGAAATCAATTTGCGTTGGCATCACCTTAGTATAATCCAAAGCCAGCTTTCTGACTACTTACCAAGTTGAGATATAATTAAGGGAAATGAAAAATTATTATCAAGAGTATCAATTGGGGCTGAAAAAATATATTAGCCAAAAAATTGACGATGATGGAGTGGTGGAAGAAATAGCTAATGATGTGATGTTGGCGGCAATAAATTCTGAAAAAAAATTTGAAGGTAGATGTAGTGATTTTAGTTGGTTGTGTAGTATTGCCAATCATAAAATTATTGATTTTTATCGAAAGAAAAAAATTAAGACGGTTTTATTTTCCGTCAGTCCAATGTTTGAAGAAATTGCTGATAAAGCCTTAACCCCAGAACGAGATGTTTTAAAAAATGAATTAAAAGAAGAAATAAAACAAACTTTTAAAGAGATGAAGAAAGGTTATCAAAAAATTTTACGACTAAAGTATATAGAGGGTTGGAAGGTAAAAGAAATTGCTGGGGTGATGAATGTAAGCATAAAGGCAGTGGAGTCAAAGTTAATAAGGGCGAAAAAAGAATTTAGAGAAAATTGGGCTTATGATAAAAAAAAGGATTAAAAATATATTTAAATTGACAGTACTGATAGCGGCTCGACAAATATGGAAATTATTATGTAATTTATATCATCTAATTACTGAACCGATTTTGACCATAAAAACATTAATTAAAGAAAAAGATAAATCACAATTTTTTTTACTTTTTTGGGTTTTTCTAATTCCAATAGTTTCTTATTTTTTGGCCAGAATTATTTGGGATTATTACCTTTACGGAACAATAATAAAAGGGGTGGGGATAGTTTTTGTGGCGGCAATCACAATTCAAATCTTATTGTTGTGGTATTTGGGCTATTGGGTATTGAAGGTTGTTTCTAGAAAATACGACTAAATGTTTATGAAAAAGAAAAAGATTTTAGTTTTAGGGTCAACTGGCTCGATAGGAACTCAAACTTTGGATGTAGTATCAAAAAATCCTGATTTATTTGAAATTGAGGGAATTGCCTGCAATGGAAATTTGGAATTAGCGAAAAAACAGGCTAATGATTTTGGAGTAAAAATGGTGGCGATAGCCAGTAAAGAAAAATATAATGGACAAAAAAATTGGTTTTGGGGAGATGAAGGAATTTTGGAAATGATAGAAAAATCAGAGGCGGATTTAGTAGTAATGGCAATAAGTGGGGCTAAAAGTTTATTACCAACATTAAAAGCAATTGAAAAAGGAAAAGATATCGCTTTGGCAAGTAAAGAAGTAATGGTGTTGGCCGGAGAAATGGTAAATAAAAAAGTTGCTGAAAATAAGGTAAAATTAATGCCAGTTGACAGTGAACACAGTGCTATTTGGCAAAGTTTAAGATCGGGGAAATCAGAAGAAATTGAAAAAATAATTTTAACTTGCAGCGGCGGACCATTTAGAAATTTGGATAAAAAAGAATTGGAAAAAGTGACGGTGGAACAAGCATTGAATCACCCTAATTGGACTATGGGAAAACGGATAACAACTGATTGCGCCACCTTGATGAATAAAGGGTTGGAATTTATTGAGGCTAAATGGTTGTTTGGATTAAGGGATGACCAAATCCAGGTAGTAATCCATCCACAAAGTTTAATCCATTCGGGAATACAATTCAGAGATGGTTCAATTATTGCTCAAATTGGTGATAAAGATATGAGAGTGGCAATACAATATGCCATTACCTACCCTGACAGAATTAAAAATGATTTGAAAAGAATTGATTGGTGGAGTGGATTAAAAATGGATTTTGATAAACCAGATTTAGAAAAATTTCCTTGTTTAGGTTATGCCATGGAAGCATCAAAAGCAGGTGGGACGATGCCAGTAGTGTTAAATGCGGCTGATGAAGTGGCAGTGAGTTTGTTTTTGGAGAAAAAAATAAAATTTATTGATATTCCAAAAATTGTGGGGCGAGTTATGTCGAAACATAAAGTGATAATAAATCCAAACTTAAATCAAATTTTGGAAACTGATACCTGGGCCAGAGAGGAAGCGAAAATTTAAAGGGTGTTGGTTAAAAATATTTTTGGATAGTCTTTTTTTAGTTTTTCAAAGGCAATTTTGGCAGAAATTTTACTTTTAAAAAAACCAATAATGCCTAAACCTGATCCTGAAAGTAATGTTTTGTCGGCGTCGCAAAGAATTAAATTTTTGGATATTATTTCAGTTTCATAAAAGTGTTTAAAAGCAGTGGGTTCAAAATCATTATGGAGATTTTGCAAAATTTCATCTTTATCTTTTGATTTTATAGCGGAAAGTAAAAGATCTGACTTATAAATATTTTTACCAGTAAGAGAAAAATCGAGATGTTGAAACATCCAACCAGTTGATGGCTTTTGGGAATTATTGGGGTAAATAATGACTAAATAAAACTTAGGTAATTTAAGTTTAGTCGGGTGAGGGATTTGGCCGAAGCCAGTTAAAAGACAAAGATTAGTAGAAAAAAAATAAGGAACATCTTGACCTAAACTAAAAGCAATTTCTAATAATTTTTGATGACTGATTTTAAGATGCCAAAGCTTAACTAGGCTTTTTAAGGTAACGGCGGCATTGCTACTACCACCAGCCATACCGGCAGCGACTGGAATGCTCTTATTAAGAATTAATTTGACTCCTAGATTAGGATTTTTGCTAAATTCTTTTAATTTTAAAGCAGCTTGATAAACAATATTTTCGTCATTATTTGGTAGTATATTTTTTGGATAACATATTAGTTCAATAATATCTGGTTGATCGATAAATTCCAATTCGTCAAAAATATTAATTTGATGATTAATAAGAGTTAATGGAGTGAGTTTGTCCCCTTCTTTTTTTGGATGAATGTGAAGATTGAGATTAATTTTGGCAAAAGATTTAGCTTTCATTTTTCTTGTAAAAGAACAGTGGAAAATACTTGGATACCCTCTCCTTTACCAAAGACAGTTAAATCCTGACCAGAAGTGTACGTTATTCCAATTTGATCAAGATTTATTTTTAAAATATCAGCCAAACTTTTTTTGACTAATTGTTTTTCGTCTGGTGTAAGACGAGGAATTTGAGCTTCGACAGAAATAGAAACATTACCGATAGTGTAATTTTGAGAAACTATATTAAAAATATGTTTAAGATATTCTTGACTATCAGTAATCCCCTGTTGACACATGTCATCAGCCCAAGTGGATAACGATTCACCGCCAATGGCAGAACTAAGAGCATTACAAAGAGAATGAATAACGACATCAGCATCAGAATTACCTTTTAGTTTAGGATAATTATCAAATTTGACTCCACCAAAAATAAGACCAGTGGAGCTATCAAATCGATGACTGTCTTGACCAATACCAATTCTCATAATTGTTTTGATTTTAACAAATATTTGGCCAAAATAAGATCCTGAGGATAGGTAATTTTAAAATTATTAGGAGAGCAAATAATTATTTTTGGTTTAAGACCATTAAGTTCCAAAACTTGAGCATCGTCGGTGGTAATTAAGTTTTTTTCAAAAATTTTTTGATAGGAAGAATAAAGAATATCAAAACGAGCAACTTGAGGAGTCTGAGCGTAGAAACATAATTCACGCTTGGGACTTTGACTAACAAAATTATTTTGGTCGGCAATTTTGATGGTGCTAGAAGCTGGTTGAGCGAGTAAAGCGGCTTGATATTTTTTGGCAGCAGAATAAACAGAACTAATTTCATCGGCAGAAACAAAAGGGTTGGCGGCATTATGAACACCGACAATATCGTTTGGTTTACTTTGATCTTTGATAAAATTTAGAGCGTTAAAAACCGTATCTTGGCGCAACTCCCCGCCTTGGCTAAATCCAATACATTTATCGAAGTGGTATTTTTTGATTATTTTTTTGATTTGAGGGAAATCAGCCTCTTTGGCTGAGATAACAATTTTATTGATGCTCGAGTTGTTTTGAAAAGCAGAAAGAGTCCAATAAAGAATGGATTTGTTTTGGATTTTTAAAAAAATTTTATTGAGACCAGAACCCATGCGGCTACCTGATCCGCCAGCAACAATAATAAGCCAATTCATGCAGATTAAGTCGCAAAAATAGCAAAAGTCATGCAAAGCGAAGGGTTTAATAAAAAGTGACGACGAATTTATTACTATGGTAAAACAAAAATTTTTTGAATATAAAAGTGAAAAAGATTTAGAATTTAGAGATTTAACCGATGATGTGGCTGATTTTGTAAAGACGAGTGGCATAAAAGATGGTATGGTACTAGTTTATTCAACTCATACTACTGTGGCAATCTGTGTAAATGAAAAAGAAAAAGGAATAACGGCTGATTTTAAAGACGTATTAAAAAAAATTGTGCCGAAGGAAAATTATTACCGACATAATGATTTAACCATAAGAACGGAAAATTTAGTTTGCCAATCGGGAGCATCTGATTGTTTAAACGGCCATTCACACTGTACTCAGTTATTGATGAGAAATTCGGAAACAGTTCCAGTAATGAATGGAAAAATGGAACTGGGAACTTGGCAAAGAATTTTTGCCATCGAATTGGATTGTTGCCGACCAAGAAAACTAATTTTCCAAATTATTGGCGAGTAAATTCCTCTATTTTTTCTATTACTTGATCAAGAATATCTTGGGGAGTGCTAGCACCGGAACTAACAATAATGTTCTCTTGACCAACAAACCAATCGGGGTTTAATTCTGAGATATTATCGACAATGTAGCTTTTAGCACCAACGGATTCGGCAACAGACCTAAGGCTGTTGGAATTAGCACTGGTAGGAGCACCGACAATAATGACAAAGTGATACTTTTTAGCTAGTTTAATAATCGCCTGCTGTCTTTCGGTGGTAGCCTGACAGATGTGAGGGAAAATAGTGATTTCGGGGTATTTGTTTTTTAAAAAATCTAAGGCTTTTTGAGTTTCTAATGTAGACAAAGTGGTTTGAGTAATTACGACGGTATTTTTGGGATTATTAATTTGATAATCAAAAATTTGAGCCAAAGTTACTGGAGTGATAAATTCAGGAGCTTCACCAACGATACCAACAGTTTCATCATGATCAACTTTACTGCATAAAAATATAATTGATTGATGTTGAGAAATTATTTTTTTGACAGCTAAATGAGATTTAAGAACTAAAGGACAAGAAGCGTCAATGATTTCTAATTCCCGATCTTTGGCTTGTTGATAAATTTGAGGACTAACACCATGGGCCCGAAGAATAACCACGGAATTTTTAGGAATTTCATCAATAGAGTGAATAGTTTTTATTTTTAATTCAGTTTCCAGCCAATCAACAACATGTTGGTTGTGGACTAATTCACCAAAAAAATAAATACCTTTATCGGGATATTTTTGGCGAGTGTCTTGGGCTATTTTTATGGCTCGATTGATACCAAAGCAAAATCCATGTGGCTGGGCCACAATAATATTAGCCATGATGTTTCCTAAATCTTTTTTTATACTTAGTGTCAGGGACTCCAGGACAAAACCAGTGGTCGGCACAACGAGCTTCGTAAGTAATTTTAGAGTTATTAAAATCTTGGATGACAACAGTAGGACTATCATAAGGGGCCGGTTTGCCATCAATTAAACGCTGAGTCATAGTGGCGGGAGCGCCACAAGTTTTTTTGTGACCGTCTTTGTAGGTACAACGGGCAGTGAGAGTTTCAACGGTGGTAGCTAAGCCGAGTAAGGATTCGATAGAAGCAAATGGTTCGCCGCGAAAACTGCGATTTAATCCGGCAACTACAACTTCAATATTGTCGTAAAGTAAGGTTTTTATAACTTCTTTAATATTTTTGTCAAAAAATTGGATTTCGTCGATGGCAATTAAATTGGGTCGTTTATTTTTGGGAAGTTTATAAATATCTTTTAAAATAAAAACCGAGTCGACTTGATCTTTTTTAGAATTAGGGACAGGGATAGCTATCCAACAACCGCCATTGCGACACCTTACTTCGCTAACATCAAAACGTTTGTCTAACTCTGGCTTGTAGACTCGAATGTCATAATTTAAAGCATCACGACATTCAGATAGATGATCGATTAAGCGTCGGGTTTTACTAGAATTCATTGGGCCGACAAAACAGGTTAAGGGTGCTCGTTGACGGGTCATAGGCTCATTGTAGCGTGAAAAAAGCAGCTTTGAAAGATATCAATCAAGCTAAATTTTATAAAAACGATATAATTAACCTTAGTATGGATGAAAAAATATATTTTGTTACCGGAAATAAAAATAAATTAAAAGAGGCACAGGCGATAATGCCAGAGATTGAAGGATTGGATTTGGATTTGGCCGAAATTCAGGAATTAGATCCAAAAAAGATTTTAGAGACAAAGTTGGAAGAGGCAAAAAAATATAAACCAAATACTAATTTGATGGTGGAAGATTTATCGTTAGAAATAAATGGGATGAATGGATTACCTGGACCATTAATCAAATGGTTTTTAAAATCAGTTGGAATTGAAGGTGTGGTAAAAATGGCAAAATTATTTGGAAATGGAAAAGCAGTGGCCAGATTAACTTTGGGATTTTGTAATGCTAAGGGAGAAAATAAATATTTTGAAGGAATAGTGGAGGGTAAAATTGTGGAACCAATGGGAGAGTCTGATTTTGGCTGGGATCCAATTTTTGTGCCAGAGGGGCATGATAAAACATATGCCCAAATGGGAATGGAAGAAAAAAATAAAATTTCCCATCGCAAAATTGCATTGGAAAAGTTGAGAGAATATTTGAAAAAATAGTTTTATGGCAAAGAATATTCTTTACATAATGACTGGACTACCCTACTCGGGGAAAACGACGTTGGTAAAAGAATTGATAAAAAAAATTGATTGTAAGGTGGTGTCGGTGGATAAAATTTTGGAGCAAAAAGATTTATGGAAAGAAAAACATCCAACACAAGAAAATTGGGAAATGGCTTATTTAGAAGCGTGTAAAAGAGTTGAAAATTACTTGATTAATGGGGAAAATGTAATTTTTGACGAGGCTAATTTGTTATATAGCCAGAGAGAAAATTTAAGAAAAATGGCCCAAAATTTGGGGGTGGAAACAAAATTAATTTATGTGAAAATTGATAAAAATGAGGTGTTAAAAAGATGGCAAGAAAATTTAAAAATCAAAAATAGAAATCAACTGAATGAAAAATTTTTAAAAAAGGCTTTTGATTTATTTGAAGAACCGAAAACAGAAGAAAAATTTATTGCTTATAACCAAGAAGAGGATATTAAATTTTGGTTTAAGAAAAATTTTTGAGACGCGGATGGGGGTCGAACCCATCTGAACGGTTTTGCAGACCGTTGTCTAACCGCTTGACTACCGCGTCAGTTAGAAAGTTAAACCTATTGTATCAAAAACCCTCCGATTAAGGAGGGTTTAAAAACAAATGTAGAGACGCCCCAGCGGGACGTCTCTACAAATATAAATTTATTTTTATCTTTCGACAGACTCAGGATGACTTCGTCACATCATGCCGTTCATGCCGCCCATGCCAGACATGTCTGGAGTTGGAGATGACTTTTCTGGAGCGTCGGTGATTAAAACATCAGTGGTTAAAATCATTTGACCAACAGAAACTGCGTTGGTTAAGGCAGATTTGGTGACTTTGGCAGGATCAAGAATACCTGCGTTGATCATGGATTCCATTTTTCCGGTAGCGGCATTGTAACCATAATCTGATTTTGGATTTTTAGTAACTTCATCTTTAATAAGATTAAAGATATAACCAGCATCTTCACCAGAGTTTTGAGCTAATCTGCGAATAGGTTGTTCGAGAGCATATTTCAAAATATCAATACCGACTTGTTCTTCGGCAGAATCGGTTTTGACTGAATCAAGTTTTAAAGAAGCTTTAAGTAGCGCAACGCCACCACCAGGGAGGATTCCCTCTTCAACAGCAGCTTTGGTAGCCTCAACAGCATCTTTAACTCTTTCGAGTCTTTCTTTCATTTCAACTTCAGTAGCACCGCCAACTTGAATGACAATAGCACCGCCAACTAATTTGGCAATTCTTTCTTGGAATTTTTCTTTGTCATAGTCAGAATCAGTTTTGGAAAGTTGAGCGCGGAGCTGAGAAACACGAGCTTTAACATCGGCTTGATCACCAGCACCACCAAGAATTCTGGTTTTATCTTTGTCGGAAGTGATAGTGTCGGCATGACCACAATATTCACCTGGTTCGGCGGTATCAAATTTAATGCCTAAATCATCAGAAATAACTTGACCACCGGTAAGAGCGGCAATGTCTTCCAACATAGCTTTTCGGCGATCACCAAAACCAGGAGCTTTGACAGCTAGGACATTGAAGACACCTTTGATTTTATTAACGACTAAAGTAGCCAAGGCTTCACCATCAACATCATCGGCAATGATGACAAAATTTTTGGTAAGTTTGACAAGTTTTTCTAGAAAAGGCAAAATTTCTTGAAGAGAACTAATTTTTTTATCAGTAATTATAATGTAAGGATTTTCAACTACAGCTTCCATACTTTCAGTATTGGTAGCAAAGTAAGGAGATAAAAATCCTTGATCAAATTCCATACCGGAAGTTTCTTTGGTTTCTAAAAATAAACCTTTACCTTCTTCGGCACTAATTAAACCATCGCGACCAATTTTGACCATACTTTTGGCAATAATTTTACCAATTTCTTCACTACCTGCCGAAATTGTAGCCACTTGTTCAATAGAAGCCTCATCATCCGCTTTGATTTCTTTTTTCATAGAATCAAGTTCACTGATAATGACTTTAAGACCTTTTTCAAGTCCGCGGCGAACAATCATAGGATTAGCACCAGCAGCAACGTTTTGAAGACCTTTATTGACGATAGCTTGAGCTAAAACAGTAGCAGTGGTAGTACCATCACCAGCAGCATCATTGGTTTTACTGGCAGCTTCTTTGATAAGTTGAGCCCCCATATTTTCATATGGATTTTCAAGTTCGATTTCTTTGGCGACAGAGACACCATCGTGAAGGACAGTAGGACCGCCCCATTTTTTGTCGATAGCGACATTGCGGCCTTTTGGACCGAGAGTAGTGATGACGGCGTCGGCCAAAATATTAACACCATTGAGAAGTGATTGACGAGCATCTTGCCCGAATTTTAGTTGTTTTGACATAGATTAGTGATTTAGTTAACTAGTAATTAGTAAGTAGCTTATTTAACAATTGCCATGATGTCGTCGAATTTTAAAAGTAACAAATCGACGTTATCTTCTTTGATTTCTTTGCCACCCCATTCACGGTAAACGACAACATCATCAACAGCACAAGGTGATTTAACTTCACGACCATCAATAAATGTGGTGTCACCAACAGACAAGACTTTACCTTGTTGAGGTTTATCTTGATGATTGTCGGGTAATAGAATTCCGGAAGTAGTGACTGGAGCTTTTTTTTGTGGCTCGACTAATAAATAGCCGGCAACTGGGTGGATTTTGTTCATAAGTTAGCTTATTAGCTAATAGTAATTAGCTTTTAGTAAAAAAATAATTTAATTAATAATTATCAGTCTATTTAGTAGACTGCTAATATTATAGCTGCCAAGATAAAAATGACAAGAGGGTTAACTTGATAGAATATAGACAGAAATGAAATTAAAGAAAACTACGGTTTTTGGGAAATATAACTTTTTCTATTTAGAAAATGATAAATATATTGGCCAAAGAATTGCTTTGGAAAAATATGAGCCGTATGAAACGGAGTTGATTTTGAGACAGGCGAAGGGTGGTGATGTGGTGGTGGATGTGGGGGCAAATATTGGGTATTACACGGTACTTTTGGCGGATAAAGTTGGAGGAACAGGAAAAGTTTATGCCTTTGAACCAGACAAAACTAATTTTGAGATTTTAGTTAAAAATATCAAAGAAAATAAGTTAGAGAATGTGGTGGCAGTGAACGCGGCGGTAGGAAGGAAGAGTGAAAAAAAGATTTTGTATAAATCAAAAGAAAATTTGGGGGATCATAAGTTATATGGAAAAGATAAAGATATTGAAGAAGTAAAAATAATTAAACTAGATGATTATTTAGCTGATATTAAGGTAGATTTAATGAAAATTGATACACAGGGGTGGGAACCGGAAGTGATTGAGGGAGCGAAAAATATAATTAGTAAAAACAAACCAGTAATGTTTTTGGAGTATTCCCCTGCCAGCTACCAGCAAGCAAAGTTAAACGGGAAAAAGATGATGAAAAATTTGGGTAAAATTTATAAAAATATTTGGTGGATAGATGAGTGGCTATATATTTATAGGAGTTTAAATCAAGAAAAAATTAATAAAATTTGTGCCACTAATAAAACTGGGTATGCGGATTTGTGGTTGAAAGATGAATTTAGTTTACTTGATTTATGGGGTAAATATAAAGATATTAAGATTAAACAATTGATAAAAAAAATGATACATTGACGATGTTTAGTAAAAGAGATAAGATAGAAAAAATTAAACCAACGAATGAATGTTTTATCGGTAGATCAATTTAATAAAGAAACCCTGAATAAGTTGTTCATTAAAGTTTCCGATTTCAAGGAAAAGTATCAAACAAAAGAAGGGAGAGAAGAATTATTTCAATTGCAATTTGGAAAGCAGATGTGTTCATTTTTCTTTGAGCCATCAACTAGAACTAGGCTTAGTTTTGAATTAGCAGCTCGGAGATTAGGGATGGGAGTAGTAACTACAGAAGATGCTAAAAATTCTTCCACAGCAAAAGGAGAAACATTGGAAGATACAATTAAAATTGTAAATTTATATAATTTTGATTTGGTAGTGATGAGACATAATGAAACCGGATCGTTGGCAAGAGCAGCTAAGGTGAGTAAGGTTCCTATAATTAGTGGTGGCGATGGAAAAGGTGAACACCCAACTCAAGCATTGTTGGATGTATTTACTATTTGGGAAAAGTTCGGCAGATTGGATAATTTAACGGTAACCATCGGTGGAGATTTAGCTAATGGAAGAACAGTCAGGTCGTTGGCTGATTTATTATCGACATATGAGGGAAATAAAATTAATTTTGTGTCATCAGACCAGTTGAGGGTAAGTGAAGATGTAAAAGAAAGACTAAAGCAAGATGGGACAGAATTTAGAGAGACAGATGAGGTAGATTCGGCATTAAGTGAGTCTGATGTAATTTATTGGACTAGAATTCAAAAAGAAAGAATGGAACATCCAGAAGAAATGGGGACAAAATATGTGATTGATGGAAGTAAATTAAAAATAATTCCGACTGATGCAATAATTATGCACCCGTTACCACGAGTAGACGAGATTGCGGTAGAAGTGGATGATGACCCACGAGCTTATTATTTTAAGCAAGCAGAAAATGGGTTGTATTTAAGAATGGCGTTGATAGATTCGGTATTAAACGGCGAGATTTAAGGGATGATAAAATTGGATAGATGAATAAAGTAAAAGTTCTGATTGAAGGTTATGCAAAAGTTTATGATGATTATGAAGAGGTGTCACCTTCAGTGGTTTTGATTGAAAATGAAAAACAGAAAATTATTGTTGACCCGGGTTTTAATCGAGAAAATTTATTAAAGGCGTTAGAAAAAGAAAATTTTAAAATTGAAGATATTGATGTAGTGCTACTAACTCATTACCATATGGATCATGCTTTATTGGCCGGAATGTTTGAAAAGGCAGTATTCTTGGATAATAGTGACCAATATTTACAAAATGGAATAATAAAAAGACAAGAAGAAGGAATGATTGGTGAAGGGATTGAAATCATTCAAACTCCAGGCCACGATCCTTTTCATTGTTCAGTGGTAATAGATACTGAAGATATGGGAAAAGTAGTAATTTCTGGAGATGTTTTTTGGTGGATTGATGGAGAAGAACCAAATAAAGATTATGAAAGTTTAATTAATTTTGAAGATCCTTATGTTAAGGATGAAAATGCTTTAAAAGAAAGTCGAAAAAAGATTTTAGAAATTGCTGATTGGATAATTCCTGGACATGGAAAAATGTTTAAAAATTTAAGTAAAAATGAATAATTTAAAAAATAAAATTGTTGTTATTACTGGGGCTGGTGATGGATTAGGAAAGCAAATTGCTTTAGATATGGCAAATGATGGGGCTAAAGTAGTTTTGATTTCAAAAACAGAAGAAAAATTAAAAAAACTTAAAAATGAAATTGAACTTACTGGTGGTGAAGCGGATTATTATGTTTGTGATGTTTCAAAACTTAATGAAGTCAATGATGTTTCAGAAAATGTTTTAAAAAAATATAAAGGAATAGATATTTTAATTAATAATGCTGGAATTTATTTTGAAGGATCGACTGTTGATGTTAGTAATGATCAGGTGACAAAAATGATTGAAGTAAATACTTTAGGAACGATTTATTGTGCTAAGGCTTTTTTGCCAACAATGAAAAGTAAAAATGAAGGCCAGATTTTAAACGTAGTTTCGGTGGCTGGGGTTGAGGCAAATGAAGAATATACTTTGTATACTGCCAGTAAATTTGCAATAACCGGTTTTACCGAGGCACTTAGAAAAGAATTGTTGAATACAAAAATTAAAATTTCAGCAATTTATCCGGAGGGAATTAGAACAAATATTTTTGCTGCTTCTGGTGGGTGTGATTATTCAAAAGAAGAACCAGAAATATTAATGGATCCAAAAGATGTTTCTGAAGTAGTAATGTTTATACTCAAACAATCTCACGATATTAATTTAAGTAGAGTGGATATTAAAAAGAAAATTTAAAAAAATTATGAACTTAACTAGAGAATATTTTCAAAATTGGCTAAATGGTTTAAGACAGACTTGGTTGGATAAAAATTTGGATGGACTGGAAAAATATTTTGGAAAGATTGAAAAATATTACGAAAATCCGTTTAAAATCGGAACAAGTTTTGAGGAAGTGTTGGGGTTTTGGGAAGAAATCAAAAACCAAGAAATTATTAAATTAGAAATGGATTGCGTGGCGGTAGATGGAAATATTGGTATGGCTCACTGGTTTTTTGCTGATGGTTCGGGAGAATATGATGGAATTTATCAAGTTACTTTTGATGAAAATTTGGAATGTATTGAATTTAAGCAGTGGTGTGTTGCTAAGTAATTTTGGGTTATAATGAACTTGGAATTAAAAGTTAATTGTTTTTAGATATATATGTCAAAAATACAAAACATTTTTGCTCGAGAAATATTAGCTAGTGGTGGAGCTCCAAGTTTGGAAGTAACAGTAACTTTGGAAAGTGGTGCTGTAGGAGAAGCGTCGGTTAGTTATGGTGCTAGTGCTGGATCAAAAGAAGCGACTGTTTTACTTGACGGAGATAAGGCTCGTTATGGCGGAAAAGGAATGTTGAATGCAATTGCTAATATTAATGGAAAAATAAAAGAAATTTTGATGGGGATGGAAGCAAGTGATCAAAGAAGTGTTGATAATAAAATGATTGAAACTGATGGGACTATTAATAAAGCCATGTTGGGTGGAAATGCGATGTTGGGAGTAAGTTTGGCAGTATGTCGTGCTCAGGCTAATGAAGAAAAAATGCCACTTTATAAATATTTGAGGAAAGTATACGGTGTTGGTGATATTGGTTGGAAATTACCAAAACCAATGATTGTCATGATTGAAGGTGGAAAACACGCTGATGAAACTACTGATTTGCAAGAATTTATGGTGGGAGCAATGGGAAGTAAAAGTGCGGCTGAAAATGTACGAATGGAAATGGAGATTTATAGTGCTTTGAAAAATATTTTAAAAGCAGAAAAATTATCAACCAATGTGGGCAACGAAGGTGCTTTTGCTCCAAACGGAATTGCTTCAAACGAAAAACCAATGGAATATTTAACTCAGGCAATAATTAATGCTGGATACACTCCAGGAGTGGATGCGGGAGTTGGTATTGATGCAGCAGCGAGTGAATTTTATTCTGAAGAAACAGGTAAATATACTTTGAAACTTGAAGGAAAGGAATTAACTTCGGAAGAATTAATTGCTTACTACAAACCATGGATTGAAAAATATAAGATTGCGACAATGGAAGATATGTTGTCTGAATTTGACTGGGATAATTGGCCAAAAATGGTGGAAGCTATTGGAGGAAAATTCCCATTAATTGCGGATGACTTAACTGTAACCAATACCAAACTTTGGCAAAAAGCCATTGATATGAAAGCAGCGACAGCAATTTTAATTAAATTAAATCAAGCTGGAACTTTGACAGAAACAGTTGATTGTTGTTTGTTGGCTAATGCAAATAATTTAATGACTATGCCAAGTCATCGCGGTGGCGGTGAAACCAATGATACTTTTATGGTAGATTTGGCAGTAGCGGTAAATTCGGCTTATATAAAAGTTGGACCAACTCGAGGCGAAAGAGTTTGTAAATACAATAGATTAATGAGAATAGAAGAAGAACTTAAAAATGAAAAATAAAAAAGTTTTGTTGATTATTCGAGATGGTTGGGGTTATTCGGAAAATCCGTATGGAAATATTTTGATGGAGGCTGATACACCGAATGCTGACAAATATTTAACTGAATATCCAAGTGCAGTGCTTAAATGTACGGGACGAGATGTAGGTAATCCAGAATCAGCTCAGGGAGGCAGTGAAGTGGGTCATTTGACTTTGGGAGCGGGTAGAATTGTATGGCAACCACAAGAATTGATTAATCTCTCGATTGAAGACGACAGTTTTTTTAAAAATGAGGCTTTATTGAAAGCAGTTGAAAATTGCCAGAAAAATAATTCATCGCTGCATTTGGCGGGACTTTTCTCAGATGCTGGAATTCATTCGGATGTGAAACAGTTATATGCCTTGATGGAATTGGCAAAAAGAAATGGATTGAACAAAGTTTTTATTCATTTAGTTTTAGATGGTAGAGACGTACCAGAAAGGTCGGCAATTAAATATGTCGAGCAATTGAATGAAAAAATAAAAGAGATTGGAGTTGGTAGAATTGCCTCGATAAATGGCCGCTATTACGCCATGGATAGAGACACGAACTGGGACAGAACCAAAGAGGCTTATGAATTGTGGACTACAGGTAAAGGTTTTGAATCGGATGAGCCGATAAAAGCAATTAATGAAGCTTATGCTCGGGGTGATGAAACTGATTATTATGTCAAACCAATTGTAATTAAAGAAAATGGACAACCAGTAGGGTTAGTAAAAAATGAAGATTCATTTGTGTGGTTTAATTTTAGAACTGATAGATCACGACAAATTACAGCCATGTTTACCGGTCAAAGTATGTGTCCGACAGAATTTGCTGGAACAATTAAACCTTTTTGGGTATGTATGTCGCGATATGATGACAACTGGAATTTGCCAGTGGCCTATCAACCACAATTAGTAGTAAATAATTTGGCCCAAGTATTGGCAAAAAATAATAAAAAACAATTGAGAGTGGCGGAAACAGAGAAATATGCTCATGTGACTTTTTTCTTTAATTCCCAGGTAGAAGAACCAGCGACTGGTGAAGAAAGAATTATGGTGCCAAGTCCAAAAGTCCCCTCTTATGATTTGCAACCAGAAATGTCGGCTCAAGGAGTTGCAGATAAAGTTATAGAGAATTTGGGAAAATATGATTTTATTTTGGTAAATTTTGCTAATCCGGATTTGGTGGGTCATAGTGGAAAATTTCCAGCTATTAAAAAGGCTTGTGAAGTGGTGGATGATTTAGTAGGGAAAGTTACTGACAGCGCTATAGAAAATGATTACTACGTCATTGTAGGAGCTGATCATGGCAATGCAGAACATAAACTTTATGAGAATGGTGAAGTGGATGTGTCACATGGATTTAATCCAGTGAAATATTCTTTGGTAGCCAAAAAAGAAGATTTGGAAGGCATTAAACTCAGGGATGGTGGACTGAAAGATGTGGCTCCGACAATTTTGGAACTGATGGAAATTGAAAAACCGGTGGAGATGGATGGAGAAAGTTTAATTGTAAATGACTAATGTCTAATTTCTAATGTCTAAATAGAACAATTTAGAAAAATAAAATATTTGCTTGATGAGTAGTGGTGGAGTTTCGGGTATAATTCGGGTATGATGATTGAGGAGATTAAAATTAAGAAGGCGTTGAACAGATTACATAGTAATTTTTTGCCCTATAAATACGACTTAAATATTTACCGAGGATGTAGTCATCGGTGCCAATATTGTTATGCTTTGTATTCTCATCGATATTTGGAAAATGCTGATTTTTTTGAAAAAGTTTTTGTTAAAACTAATATTGTTGAAGAGTTAGAAAAAGAATTATCGTCAAAAAGATGGAAACAGGAGTGGATTAATTTGGGTGGAGTAACCGATAGTTATCAGGCAATTGAACGGCAATATAAATTGATGCCAAAAATTTTGGAATTAATGATTAAATACAAAACTCCAATTACAATTTCAACAAAATCGGATTTAATTTTAAGAGATGTGGATTTGTTAGAAAAATTGGCAAAAGTAGCAACGGTAAATGTGGCAGTAACCATAACTACTTGGGATGAAAAATTGAGGCAGAAAATGGAACCTGGGGCAGTTAGCTCAGAAAGAAGAATGGAGGTTTTGAGACAGTTAAAGAGAAAAGGAATAAATTTGGGATTACATTTAATGCCGATAATTCCATATTTAACCAATACACCAGAAAATTTGGAAAATATTTTAAGAGAGGCAGGGAAAGTTCCAGTGGATTATGTGATTGCTGGAATGCTTAATTTAAGATCGGAAACCAGAAAAAATTTTTTGAAATTTATTCAAGAAAATTATCCAGAATTGGCTGATAAATATTTTAGAGAATATAATGGGGCTTATTGGGAAAAAGAAAAAAGACGAGAGGCATACTTTTTGGTTCATAAATTGATGAAAAAATATGGGCTGAATAGTGATTATGAAAAATTCAGGCCGAAGGAAATTATTAGAGAGCAGTTGAGTCTGTTATAATTAAGCCCAATGAATAAGGTAAACATATTAGCACCGGCGGGGAGTTGGGAAAGTTTAATGGCGGCGATAAATGCTGGAGCAGATGAGGTTTATTTTGGAATTGGGGAATTGAATATGAGAGCGGCGGGGGCTAATAATTTTGGAATAACGGATTTAAAAAAAATAGTTGGTTTGTGTAAAGAAAAAAATATTAAGACTTGGGTGACTTTAAATACAGTAGTTTATGATGAAGAAATTGAAATATCAAGAAAACTTTGGAAGAAATTAAAAAAGCAAGAATTAGTGGCATAATTGCGGCAGATTTGGCAGTAATTAAGGAAGCAAATTCTTTGAGAATTGAAGTGTGTGCTTCAACTCAAATGTCGGTGTCAAATTTAGAAACGGTAAAACTTTTGAGTACTTGGGTGGATAGAATTGTATTGGCCCGAGAATTAAATTTGGAACAAATTAGAAAAATAATCGATGGGATTAAAAAAGAAAAAATTGTGGGACCAAAAGGAAAATTAATAGAAATTGAAGTGTTTGGTCATGGGGCAATGTGTGTGGCCATGTCGGGGAGGTGCCAAATGAGTTTGTATCAATACAATTTATCGGCAAATAGAGGTAAATGTGTGCAAGTGTGTAGGAGAAAATATGAAGTAAAAGATAAAGATACCGGCAAAGAATTAGTGTTGGATAATGATTGGGTAATGAGTCGAAGTGATTTATGTACTATTGGTTTACTAGAAAAGTTAGTAGAGACAGGAGTTAAAACAATAAAAATTGAAGGTAGAGCCAGAAGTGCGGATTATGTAGACAAAGTAGTGAGAGTTTATAAAAAAGGATTAGGGTTAATTGAAGAAAATAAATATAATAAAAAAGAAAAAGAAGAATTGCTTGATGAATTAAAAACGGTTTTTAATCGAGGATTTAGCAGCGGGTTTTATATGGGACGGACAACTGATGAATGGGCCAGTGGTGAAAATAATTTGGCCACCGAAACAAAAACACTCTTGGGGCCAATCGAACATTTTTATCAAAAAATAAATGTAGCCGAAATTAAATTAAATAAAAATGATAGAGTAAATAATGGCGACGAATATATAATAATTGGGCCAAGCACAGGAGTTTACAGAGATAATTTTTTTGAGATAAAAATGGAAAAAGAGACGTTAACTTTTAAAACTAAACAAAAAGTACGAAAAAACGATAAACTATTCTTAGTAGTCAAAAATGAAAACTAAAGTAGTCGTAAATGATTTAATGCAAAAGAATTATGTTTATTGGATAACTGAACCGGTGGGTAAGAATTTTGATAAACGATTTAAACCAGAATTAACACCAAAAGAAATGTTGGAGTTGGGAGTGTTTGGAGGAAAATATATGACTGATTGTAAAGATGAGTTCCCTGCCGATTGGTTTAAAAAAGCTAAATTAAATCATGAATTTCATGACCCAAAAATAAATTTCTTTGGGATAAATGCCAGTCAACCATTGTCGGAATGGATTAAAAAAGGCTGGATTAATCCAGAAGATCCACGGGGTTGGTTTCAATGGTATTGCCGATATTATATGGGGCGTCGACATCCAGACGATGAACGACAAATTAAAAGATGGTTGGCCATCAAGCGCCACATTGCCCAAGTAAAAAAGAATTGTCAGAAAAAAGATTTGTTATGCCGAATAAAACAGCGACAAGCAATATTACATTGGGCGTACGATAGTAGAAAGATTTAGGGGAACTTTATTTTTTATTTATCCCTGAGATAAATTTGAGTGAGGGCTTTGATAGCAGTGGCGCCAAGTAAAATAGCAACTAAAATTGGATCGAAATTTTGTTTGAAAAAAGCCCAAGCGATAAGACCAAATAAAAGAAACCAAAGAGCATTGCGGTCGGCAAGAGCTTCGTGAAGTTTTTCTCTTTCATCTTTTTGAATTTTGGTCATAGTATGAAGAACATCGAGAAGTAACATACCAACAATGGTGAGAATGAGAGTATTTTTGAGATTTGGGTCGATGTTTAAGTTGGAAATAATGGCGATAGGAATAATAAAGGCAATAGTATATGCCCAACCTTGCCAACAATTTGGAGTGAGTCCCCAACCACTATATTTTCTTAAATTGAACCATTTTGGATTTGCAATCATGTTTAGTTTTTTAGTTAATTAGTAAGTAGTTAATAGTAATAATTAGAATATAAAAAGTTTGTCGATAGATGTTTTGAGGGCGAGAGCAACATCGTGAGCTAGTTTTAAACTAGGGTTGTATTTCCCCTGCTCTAAAAAAACAATAGTTTCACGACGAACTCCAACTAAATTAGCCAACTGATCTTGGGTTAAATTTAATTTGGTGCGATATTCTTTAATTTTAGTATTCATTTAAAAGAGAACCGACTGAGTGAGACGATTTTTTATCAATAATAAATAAAATTAAATTTAAGATTAGAAGAGCGATAAAACCAGAAAGACCGGTAACCCCAACTAACAAATCACTAGCATTACTAATCCAAAGAAGACCAAAACCGGCTGAAGCATTTAAGATGCCATGAAACCAAGCGGCAGTAAAAACTGATTTGGTTTTGACAGTAAAATAAACCATAGAGAAACTAAGTAAAATACACCAAATAATCATCATAAAAACACCAGCAACAGGGTGTTCGGGATAATTGTGACCTTGAAGAATTAATGGAGCATGCCATAATCCCCAGATAAAACCAATAGTTAGGCTAGATTTTAACCAGCCAAATTGTTTAAATTGTTTGAGCAAAAAGCCACGCCAAAAATATTCTTCACCAAAAGCGGCAAGAGCATTGACAGTTAGTCCAGCAAGAATTGATTGACCAAAAATAATTAAGGGTAATAAACCACCAAGACTAGAAATTTGATCTTTCATGGCAACCAAAGCTTCTGGAGGTAAATTGGCACCAAGCTTGGCAATCATACCTTCCATTTGGGGTTGAAATTTTATGCCAGGAAAAAGAAGTGAAATACCAATACTTAAAATGGCGACAAGATAAGGAAAAAGTATGGCCCAAAGAACAATTTTATTTTGAGGTTTTTTGATACCCCAATTTTTAAGAGAAATTTTCCAAACAAATTTTGACAAAGTAAAAACTGAAAGAGCCGGAATTAGCATATAAATTATGCCAACTATAACGGCAGTGATACCAGTAAATTTAAGACCGGCTAAATAAATCACCAGGGCTAATAGCCAACAAAGGGAAAAATTTAGAATTAAAGCTTGAATGGTTTTATTTTTCATAATTATTTACAAATTGATTTGGGGGCGGCAAAGTCAGGATTACCGTGTTTGACCCACTGACCTTTTTGACAAAGCCAATTGTCTTCACCAGAAAAAAATCTGAGAGTAAAAATGGCAGCAAAAATAGCCAAGACAATGGCGAAAATAATAAACTTATTTTTGTCCTTAGTAAATTTGGCTCGGCTTTGAAATTTAAAAATTAAGCTATAAACAAACATTAAAAAACAAGTGGAATAGGCCAAAGTGAGAGCAATTGGCTCGTAAGCAGGATTTAAATTTTTGAAAGCATACAGAATAAACATAACCACGACGGCAAACCATGAATAAATTTGGATAGCCCAAGAAGCAGATTTACCAGCTAAAGCATAATCGCGTTCATCGGCAACGACTTCTTTTACTTGACGACGGAGATAAATTAAAACTAATGAGGCAACTACTAAAGTAGCTAATGGGATTAAATAATTTTGATACAAAATAGCTTGACTAAAAATAACTGCAATGATGACAGTTATTGCCAATTTGATTTGTTGATATTTTTTGATGGTCATGGATAATGTTAATTATTTCTAACTGATGTATGTTAGATCTAGTTAACATTTTTGTCAAGTCTTTTGGTTTTGGTGAAATTTCATCAGACAAATACCGGAAGTAATTTCGAGACCATGTGATTTGGCTAGATTGACAGCATATTGATTATCAATTCCCTCTTGAAGCCAAATAATTCCAGAGCGGCCAGAATCAATTATTTCTTGAATTACTGATTCAACATCTTCGGATTTGCGAAAAATATCAATAATATCGAGATTGATTTCTGAAGGAACAGAAGAAATATTGGGGTATGATTTTTGACCGAAAACTTCTTGGATATTCGGATTAACTGGAATTATTTGATAGCCTTGGTTAATTAAATATTGAGCAACTTGGTAACTAGGACGGTCAGGTTTATCGGAAAGACCAATGATAGCAATGGTTTTGACTTGAGTTAAGTCCATAATTAATTATACTGGCAAATTTCCATTTTATTTTCGGGCAGATAAAAACGACGATTAGGCTTAAGTTCGGTAATAAATTCGGGAGTATGGCTAACAATGAGCATGGCGCCTTGATAGGATTTGATGGCTTCAAGAATTAATCTTTGGGATAACACATCAAGATAAGTAGTTGGTTCATCAAGAATTAAAAGATTATGATTTTTGGCCAAAAGAGTGGCAATGGAAAGTCGAGTTTTTTCTCCACCAGAAAGTGAGGCGACTTTTTGAAAAACTTTGTCACCAGAAAATAAAAAGCGGCCCAATAAAGAACGAAGAGATTTTTCGTCCATTTGACATTTGTCTTTGACAGTATCGAGTAAAGTTTGATTAAAATCAAAAGTTTCAAATTCTTGAGAATAATAACCAATACTGAGACGGTCATCTTTGAGAATTTCACCACTGTCAGGAATAAGCATTTCCATAATAATTTTGATGAGAGTACTTTTTCCAGCACCATTTTGACCAATTAAGGCAATTCGTTCCCCTCTTTTAATATCAAAATCAATATTATTTAAAACTTTTTTATCGGTAAAAGATTTGGAAATACCAACAGCCATAAGAGGAACTTCACCAATCCACGCCGGATCAGGGAGTTTCATTTTTATTTTTTTGGCTTCAGGAGGCATTTCTGGTAAAGCCTCGACTAATTTTTCGATTCTTTTGGCTAAATTTAGTTTTTGACGAACACCTTTTTCGGAACGATTACCAGAAATTCTTAAGAGACCTTTTTTCATTTCGATAATGCGACGTTCTTGGGTGTGAATTTGGTGAACTAAGACTTCCTCACGTTCCCCTTTGAGTTTGACATAAAAAGAATAATTACCATTGTATTCTTCGATTTTTTTGGTTAACGAATTAACCTCGAGAATTTTGTCGATATTTTTGTCAAGAAGTGCCAAATCGTGAGAAATAATAATTAAAGTTTTAGGATAACGACCTAAAAAATTCATCATCCAAGCTTTGCCGGCAGTATCTAAAAAATTGGTTGGTTCATCAAGAAGAAGAATATCCGGTTCGGCAAGTAGCGCTCGAGCAATGGCTAATTTGGTTTTTTGACCACCACTGAAATGTTGAGGAGTGTCGTCTAGTTGAACTTGAGGCAGTTCTAATTTAGCCAGAATTTTGAGCATTTCATAATCTTCGTGCGAGCTGGTTGAATCAAGATAATCACGAACGGAAGTGGCATGCTCCATTTTGTCGTCTCGTTTGACTTCTTGAGGAACCGACATAACTTGACCACTGATATCGAGTTTGCCATCTTCGGGAAAATCCTCTTTGGTAAGTAATTTAAATAAAGTTGACTTGCCGGCACCATTGGCTCCAACTAAACCAACCTTACTATTTTTGGCCACGAAAAAACTGGCATCTTTGAAGATGAAGTTATTGCCGTAAGAATAAAATATGTTTTTGGCCAAAATCATGGGTTAATTCTACCATGACTATAATTAAAGTTATTTGGATTTAATATCGGAAAAATCACGAAGTTTGTCCCACTCTTGGCGGAATTTTTTCTCATCTTGGATATCAATAAATTTGGCATATTGAGAATGAGTATCTTTGACTCGGCGAACATATTTAATAGGACACCAATAACGTTCAGTACGGCCACCAATTTCGGCACTGTAACGAATTAGGTTATTAACATAAGAACAGTAATAACAGTTGAGTTTTTCCCACCAATTAAGACAAGAAAGAAGTTGTCGATCGTAAATAAAATATTCTTTAGTACTAACTCTGGGAATGTCATAAAGACGAAAACAAACTTGATGATAAATCTCGATACTAATATTCCAGATTACGGCCGGAATTATCATGCCGTAAATAAAGGGAGCACTGAGTAAATATCGCCAACTAATAGGAATGGAAATTTGACGACCGCGATGCTTCCATAATTTTATAGATTCACGACGAGCATCAACTTTTTTGAAGATATCATTTTTGACCATGAAATGATTAAGAGCATCATCAAAGTTCTTTTTAGTTTCTTGACTAAGTTTTTCTAAGCCAGAAAAAGAAAGTTTGGGTAAAGATAATTCTTTTTGGATTTTTTGAAATTGATCGAGAAGATTTTTGCGAATAGACATGTGCTAATTAAACCATAGAAATTAAGTTGATTAAAAAGATATAATTGTTTGATGGTATTTTTGGAAAAAATTAGAAAAATAGTTTTCGGGGTAATGTTTATTGTTGGAATAAGTTTGTTGGTTGGTAGTAAAGATGTAATGGCGGCTGATTATGAAATTAATAATTTCAGCTCAGAAATTAATTTAAATCAAGATTATAGTTTGACGGTTAAAGAAAAAATTGAAACTAATTTTTTGATTGAAAAACATGGAATTTATAGAGTTATCCCCTACATTTATAATCACAACGGAAAGACAATTAAGGCTGATTTAAAAATTTTAAATGTAACTGATGAAAAAGGATTAGAAGTGGATTATGAAGTGAGTAATTATAACCAAAGTAAAAAAATAAAAATTGGTGATGCTGATACGACATTAATTGGTAAAAAAGAATACACAATTGAATACACAGTGGACCAAGTGGTGCTGGATTATGGAAATGGGCCAGAAATTTATTGGAATGTGACTGGGGGTGAATGGGATGTGTTAATAAAAAAATCTGAGGCAAAGGTAATTTCAAATTTTGGAGAAATTATTAAAACAGAATGTTTTGGTTGCGAGAAAAATTTTAATAAAAATCAGGTTGATTTTAAAGCGAATGGTGAACTGACAATAGTGGTTCAAATAGATAAAAATAATCAATTAAAAACACCAGGAATATTGAAGAAAATAAAAAATTTTATTGAAGGAAATTGGGGGTATTTAATGGCAATATTGCCGACTTTATTGATGGCGGTGGTTTGGTTTAAAAAAGGGAGGGATAATAAATATTTGTCAGATAATGTTTATGTAAAGACAGAAAATGGAAAAGAAAAAAAAGTTGGCATTTTTGATAGACCACATTTACCTTTGGTTTATTCCCCTATTAAAGATTTAAGTCCAGCAGAAATTGGAACAATTTTGGATCAAAAAATAGATATTCATGATGTGGTGTCGGAAATTATAGAATTGGCCAGGCTAGGATTTATGAAAATTAAAAAAATCGAAAGTAAAGGGATTTTTGGAATTAAAAACACTGATTATGAATTGATT
>Ga0183100_1000214_pt2 | contig 31226 bp, 22 predicted proteins | sample Biomet2_FD_127789 | JGI IMG/M metagenome (GOLD analysis project Ga0183100, IMG submission 127789) | Microbial communities from bioreactor (seeded with anoxic lake sediment) at LBNL, California, USA - Biofuel metagenome 2 | ecosystem: Engineered > Bioreactor > Anaerobic > Unclassified ... | reverse complement strand
ATGAGTAGGTCGTCCCGACCAGAGTCGGGGCAGATGGCTCTTCTGTTTGTATAATGAGTAGGTCGTCCCGACCAGAGTCGGGACAGATGGCTCTTCTGTTTTTATAAATGAGTAGGCCGTCCCGATCAGAATCGGGACAGATGCTCTTTTTTTTATGATGAGTAGGCCGTCCCGACCAGAGTCGGGACAGATTACTTTTTTTTTATAATGAGTAGGCCGTCCCGACCAGTGTCGGGACAGATGGCTCTTTCTTTTTATAATGAGTAGGCCGTCCCGACCAGTGTCGGGACAGATTACTCTTTTTTTTTATAATGAGTAGGTCGTCCCGATCAGAATCGGGACAGATGGCTTACTAATGTTTAAGTTAAGAGAAACAAAAAAACGGAGATGGTTAGTCTCCGCTTTTTTTATTATCCGTATATGAAAAAGGTTATTTCATCAAAAGCATTTTCTTAGTGCTTATAAAGGTATTGTTTGGATTCTGCAGAGATGCAGCTTCAATTTTATAGAAGTAAACTCCTGATGATAAATTTGACGCATTGAATGACTGCTCATAGTTCCCGGCATCTTTTACTCCGTTTACAACTGCTGCTACTTGCTGGCCAAGCTGGTTATAAATGGATATTTTTATATTACTTTGTTCAGGAACGCTGTATTTAATGGTTGTTGACGGATTGAATGGATTAGGATAATTTTGCACGAGGGAATATCCTCTTGGGCTTTCAACTGACGTAACTGTTACTTCGTTTGAATATTTAAACTTACCGTCAAAATCCATCTGTTTTAACCGGTAAAGTACGTTTCCCGTTATGCCGTTGTCAGTGAATTGATAATTTTGAGAATAAGTTGTGGTGCCAAACCCGGCAACAAAGCCGATTTTCTGCCATTTATTATCAGTATATTTTTCAATCTCAAATCCGCGATTGTTAATTTCTGTTGCGGTTACCCAATTCAAATTAACATTGCCATTGGTCATATTGGCAGTAAAAGAAGTAAGTTCAACAGGCACAAACGCTGCCCTTGCCTGGAAACTATACAATATGTTTGCCATTAAAGGAATATTTTTGCTTTGATTTATCCAATCCTGATCAGTCTGTGTAATTACTTCGCCACAGGTGCGGTTTGGGGGTGTAAATAGAAATCCGATATTATTATTATCTTTTCTAAGGAATGGGATTATGGTAGTATCTCCTGTGCCGGCTACACCATAAAAAAAGAAATTTATAAGGTTAGTATTGTAAGGAGTAGTTGCAAAAGTCCCAAGAATACTAACAGGGTTAAGATCACCGCTTATTGTATTACCCCAGGTGAAACTGCCTCCTAAAGAATCCACCAAATTTTTAAATGCTATGTTAGTCGATAGAGTCGGTGTATACTCAGATTGAATATAAACAGATTTACCGCTTCTTATAAATTGCAGCAATGAATTGATGTGAGCAGGAATCATCTCCATAACACCGCTGGCGACTATAATTACATCAAATCCTTCCAATGATGATGCCTGCATCAATGAGTCGGCGGATATAATTTGCTTAGGGAATCCCATAGAATCAGCAGCAGCAGCCCAAACTGTATCCATACAATGACCTTCATTAATATCCCTGCTATTAATTATTCCAATCTTCAGAATATTATTTAAACGTGAAGTTTTTAATAAAGGAGCAGTAATATTTTGTTTATGGTAACTATCAATATTCTTATATGGTTGAGATAGTGTAATGTCAGGGGTAAATGTGCTCCCCTGTGGAAACATTCCAACTGTAAATAAGGTTAATAATACGAGACAAAAAGTAAATCTTTTCATGAGTTTTCCAATAAATTATGTTTTATTTTGGCATAATCGAAAGAAAATTGGAAATGTTTAGCCGGCATATCCATTGCTCTAACAGGAAATTTTACAATGCCTCTTCAAATGCGTTCTCGAGATATGATCTGTCTTATAATTACTATATCGGAAAACCCTGAAGAATTATTAATTGTTTATTTATCTAACTTGTCTCAGGTTTTTTGGACAGTCCATATAATAGGCAAATGTTCGAAAAAATTTAGACCAGCTTAATAATTTAGCAGGCATTCCTTGTAATACATCCATCAAATAGGGCAGCTAAAAAGCTAACCTGAGCATTCTTGTGATTTATCACCATACAATATGACTACTATTTTTAGTAAAATTGTAAAAATGAAAAGATTATTAGATTTATTTCTTTATTTTACAATGCAATTTTTACAAATTTATTAAAATAAACAAAAATGAAAAAAATATTGCTCTTAGTCCTTCCGTTTGCGGCTGCTATTATTCTTAGCGGATGTTCTTCTACAAAGGAAACTCAGAAGGTAGTTCAAAAAGAGAAACCTAAAGAAATTCCTGTTGTCGTTCCCCCAAAAAAAGTTGTTAAAAACAACCCTCTTCAGGAAAGAGAAATAATTAAAAAATTCAAAATCGAGAGTATCGATAAACTCAGATATGATTATGATGAAAACGGGGAATTGAAAAATAAGGGCAAATTGTCTCTAACTAAGTATGACCATAACGGACTTATGACCGAAACTCAATTTTATGACGATAAAGGTAAGATTGATTATAAATACGAATATAAATATGATAGAAAATATAATTTGACAGGAACACTCCGGTACAACAAAAAGGGGATTAAAGATAAAAGATACGCTTATGAGTATAATAAAGACGGCAATAGAACAAAAGCTTACCGTTACAGCCAAAAAGATATTTTAGAAAAATACTATATCTATATGTATGATGAGTCCGGCAACCTTGTAAAAGAAGAATGGTATGATAAAAGCGGAAAGCTGGAATTTACAATTGTCAATAAATATAATGACGATGACAACAAAATAGAATCATTAAATTACGAGGGGAAGGACAAACTGGTTGTTAAATACCTTTTTAAATATGATAACAACAACAATATTACCGAAGAAATTAAGCACGATGCTGACGATACTGCCATAGGTGTTATTCAGTACTTATACAAATATTCAGATAAATAATAGTACAATTTTCTCAATAACTCCGGCATTCAGAAACTAAGTGAAAATACAGCGGGTTTGTTTTCTCCCCCTTCACCGAAGGTGAATTAAGGGGGACAAAGGGGGATTCGGCCTGCATAATATAGCTCTTGCTCTAATTTTGGAGACTGCCGGAAAACCCAATCTATTTGGTTTATATGGCTGTCTCAAAAGTAAAGAGACAGCCTCAAAGATAATTTAACTTTAGAATTTCGGAAGAGATGTGCCAGGCTCAACTCTTGGTTTTGCCCGTTTTAACATTTTCAAGCCTAATATCTGCTCTAACTTTACCAAGTTCTTCAGTCTGCTTGTCAAACTTTTTTTCTAATACTGATTGTGCTTTTAGCAATTGTGCTTCTAAGTCTTTTAAAACTGTTATTTCACTGTAAGTAACAACCACTCCGTCAATCATATTCTCCAATGTTCTATATGGGTGTATGCGGGCCAGAAACCATTTCCCGGTACTTGTTGATACTTCTTTCTCAAGACTAATAAGTGTCTTAAGCACCTGTTGTAGATCTTTTTCCATACCAAGATAGAAAAGGTCAGAAGCAATATCTGTTATCGGCCGCCCGACATCGCTTGATATCAGCTTGGTAATCTCTGTTGTCCTTTGTGTAAAGCGTTTGATGTGCAATGAATTATCCAGAAACAAAGTAGCAATGTCAGTACTGTCCAGAAGATTTTTCATATCGTTATTCGTTTGCGAAAGTTCCTCCATCTTTGCATGTAACTCCTGATTTACTGTTTGGAGTTCTTCATTCATGGATTGCATTTCTTCCTTGGAGGTAGTCATTTCTTCGTTAGCAGATTGGAGCTCTTCATTAGCAGATTGAAGTTCTTCATTGGCAGATTTAAACTCTTCTTGAACAGTTTGCATTTCCTGGTTTATCGCAAGAGCCTCTTGCCGGGTTCGGGCAAGCTCTTGCACAAGAGTTTTAATACGCGGGTCTGATGACTGTGTAGTATGCTCCTGGGATAATCCATTTTTCACAGGCACTGTTGCAACATCCGAAAAAACAATTATCACCATTCCTTTTAATTCTTCAGGAGCCTGCAGGGGTTTAATTGAAATCTCTATAGGATTTGAACTGTTCTCTGTATCAATGAATATATTCTTTATTTTAATGGCTGCTTCTTTACTTACTGCTTTTTGGAAGGCATTACTAAGTTCATATCTAATACCCGGGCGTGCCATGGCATGAATGTTCCAATTTGCTTTGCCGGCCGCGGGTTCAATATATTTGCCTGTTCTCCCGCTAATATAGATAATATCACCTTTGCTGTTAACAAGTACTGCTGCCGGGGCGAATTCCTGCAGGAGAATCTGCTCAGTCATTGTATGGATGTTTGCGGCCGGTTTCAATGGTCTTTTGCCGCTTCCTATCGCTCCGGGTGTAATTGCAAATTGAGACGGAAACGTAATACGTTCTGAGGGCAAGAGGGAATTCAGGCGTCTGTATATTCTCAATTTATTCTCTGCCGGTTTAAACATATTAACGTGTTCCCCGATAGTCTCGCTGCTCCCCAAAACGAGTATTCCATCGGGATTTAATGCATAATGGAAAAGGGGAATAAGTTTCTTTTGCAATACCGGTGTAAAATATATAAGAAGATTTCGGCAGCTTAATATATCAAGTTTAGTAAATGGGGGGTCCTTTATTATATTATGAGGCGCAAAAATAATCATTTCGCGGATTGTTTTGGAAATTTCATATCCGTCTTTTCTCTCAATGAAAAATTTCTTTAACCGTTCATTAGAAACGTCTGCTGCTATATTTAATGGAAAAACCCCCTCCCGAGCCTTACTGATTGTATTAATGTCAATATCTGTAGCAAATATTTGCAAATTTATATCTCTGCCGGGTTTTACTTTTTCCAGTGCCTCCCTGAATATGATTGCCAAAGTATAGGCCTCTTCTCCGGTAGAACAAGCGGGTACCCAGGCACGAAGAGTATAATTTTGTTTAAGCCCCTTAATAAGCGGAATGAGTATCTTATTCTTTAGCTCATCCCACACTAATTGGTCACGGAAAAAATTTGTAACTCCAATTAAAAGCTCTTTGAATAGTATTTCCAGTTCGTAGGGATTCTCTTGTATCAAACGAACATAACTTGTAATCTTATCAATCTGGTGAATGTTCATTCTCCGTTCTATCCGGCGGTAAAGTGTAGTTCCCTTGTATTGAGAAAAATCATGTCCTGTTTGTGCCTTCAGTAAGAAAAGTATTTTTTCTAATGATTTAGGAGTCTTACCTTCTGTTAAATGTTCAAGTATGGGAACATTAGGAGCATGCTTTATGTGGGCAGCAATTTTTGCCGGAAGTTCTTCAACTTTTGCTATTACATCCGCAAGGCCCTCATCAATAGCACTTCTGGGCATACTATCAAATTTTGCATCGGCAGGTTCCTGAACATATACTACACCGGTATTCTCTTTAATTGCTTTTAGCCCTAAAGTACCGTCTGAACCCATACCGGAAAGAATAACACCAATGCTATTTTCCCTTTGATCATCTGCAAGTGAACGAAAAAAGGAATCAATAGGCAAATGCAATCCCCGCGATTTTCTTCTGTCCAGTAAATGCAAAACTCCGTTATGGATCGACATATCTTTGTCCGGAGGAATTACATAAAAACAGTTCACCTGAATCCGCATGTTATCTTTTACTTGTATTACTTTCATTGATGTTGAGGGCTGTAGAATTTCGACTATTAAATCTTTGTGTGTCGGATCCAGATGCTGAACAAAAACAAAAGCCATATTGCAATTATCAGGAATATTTTTTAAAAAAAGCTCAATTGCTTCCAGACCTCCTGCCGAAGCACCAATGCCGACTATTGGAAAAGTTACAAGTGGTTTTTGGCTTTTAGTACTTTTCTCCGTATCCTTTTGCGATGGTGTAACATTTAACTTAAATTTCTTTTTTGCAGTAGATAATTTCTTCGTTATAGCCTTATTTCCTTTTTTGTCATTTGACTTCATAATAATTTTTCACCGGTAATGTAAAATAAAATGAACTGCCTGCATCTTCTGTACTTTCTGCCCAAATTTTCCCTCCGTGTTTCTCTATGAATTCCTTGCATAGCAATAGCCCCAAGCCTGTCCCAAGTTCTCCGGCTGTACCTTTTGAGCTGATCTTTTCTCCTATCTTAAAAAGCGTATTAACAACATTTTCTGACATCCCCACACCGTTATCGGTTATTGAAACTAAAATCATCTCATTTCCGGATTGTTTAGCGGTTATGATAATTTTTCCGTTTTCATTTGTGAACTTTACTGAATTAGATATTAAGTTTCTTAAAACATTACTAAGCATATCTTGATCAGCAAATATATTAAATTCCGGGGGAACTTCATTCTGAATTATTATCTTTTTTTGTTCTGCACTTTTTACCAGTGATAAAATACTTTGTGAAACAAGCGGAGCTAAGTCCAGTATTTTTGGCGAAAAGTTTATTGTCCCTTGCTGCATCTGTGCCCATTTTAATAAATTAGTAAGCAGTTTAAACAGATTTTTTGCAGTCAGATTCATTTCTTTGCTGTAAAGCTCAATGTCTTCTGTGGTTAAATTGGCGCTATTTTCCGCCATTGTGGAAGTCAGTCCGATAAACCCCTGAAATGGTCCCTTCAAATCATGGGCAATAATTGAGAAAAATTTATTCTTTGTAGCATTCAGTTCTTTAAGCTGTATGTTTTGCTGCTGTATAGTTTGTTCTGCGTGCTTTCGTTGGGTGATATCAATAACTGCAATCTTGCATTCTGTTTCACCTCCACGGGCAGTTACTATAATGTCAGCATTCAATTGTTTGTTGTCAGAAATGAGTAATACTTCGCAGCTCTCTTTAACATTGTTTTCAAACACTTTCTTTAGTAATTCATTAAAAACAGGCCGGGTTTCTTCCGAAACGAAAAGTCCGAACCGTCGTTGCATTAATTTGGAGCGGTCAATCCCCAGCATTTTAGCACCCGTTAAATTCGCATTGTTGATTTTTCCGTCCTGCTCAAGAGTAAAGAAGCCAACGGGGGCATAATCATATAGTTCCGTATATTGTTCAAGACCTCTTTCTACCTCATCTCTGGACTGCTGTAGTTCCTCATTCATCATTTCCAGTTCAATTTGGTGTATCTGTAGTTCCTGAACAATTCTGTTTAGCTCGTCATTTGTTTTTGCAATGTCTTTAGTTTCCGGGTTCTTCTTTAGCCTTTCTTGCGCCTTACTTCTTAGTTCGTCAGCACTCATTGGCTTATAATTCTCTCTTTTCATAATTTTACATTTCTTCCGGAATTTGTTACTTTGCTGCAAAAACTGAAGTTCTATTTCCGGCCAGGGTTATTAGACTCAGTTCATTAAATCGATTCTGTTTTTCATGCGTTTCGGATACATAATTTTGGTAAAGAACAGGGTTTCGTAAAGCACTCAGCGATTAATATTAACAGTTGCATGGAAGATCTTAGCTTCTTCAAGCCGGGTTGTATAATATAATTTGAATTCAATAGCAGTTTCTTCTAAGAGAACAATATTTACTCTTACCTCTCTGCAAAACTACAGAAATAGAGAAAGTTAAATTATTCTACATTTTGTCTTTTATGACATTTAAGGCTTATTTCCTTTATCAATGATATAATATACACCAATTATGGGACATATGATAGCACATCCAACACATAGGTTCATGGCGGATAAAAAGGGGGAATATCTACCCATATACTAAGTAAAGTCTGCCCCTTTACAAAAACATTATTCAAAATACGCCCCGGCTTGCCTTAAATCGGACTTCTCCGGCCTGCCGCTAAGAAAGAGAAAAAAAGGGGATGTTGTTGAAAAATCACCCACCCCCATTTCCAATTTTATAAATTCTTCTTAACCCAATTTTCTAAACCCTCACATATTATCAGTTCTTGTGCTGCCTCGCCAACGGGACTTATAGAATAAGATTTATCATTATAGGATATTAAAGATTCCTCAAACTTTATTTCAACCTGTTTCTTGGTTTCAATTGTAAGTTTGTCTTTGCCATAAACGGAAATCAGATCGTCAATCAGCTGCGGGCATTCAATAACAAGATAGCCGTTATTTATTGCGTTCCTCTTATAGGTCTCATTAAAAGAGCCTGCTATAACTAATTTAATTCCGCGATATTTTAAAGCAGTAGCTGCCTGTTCTCTTGAACTGCCTGTCCCGAAATTATAACCGCCTGCAAGTACATCTCCCTCTTTAACTATTTTACCAAATTCCGGATCATAGTTTTCCATTACAACTGCAGCCTGTTGCTTCGGAGTAAAATCATCTATATATGTATATTTACCGGGATATATTCCGTCTGTATTCATATTGTTTTGAGGACAGAAAATAATATCACCTGAAATGCTTTTGGGAAAACCCTCGATAATTTTAACGGCAGGTTTTTCTTTCAATGTTTGTTTGTTTGTTTTAATTGAGGTCTTTATTTCTTTTACTTCATTCAAATTAAATGAAATTTTCCCGCTTATGGCGCTGTATGCAACTACTGCCGGAGATGCCAGATATGCCTGTGCATTGGAAGAACCCATTCTGCCTTTAAAGTTTCTGTTAGTGGCAGAAATCCCAACTTCTCCGTCTTCAAGCAGACCTGTTCCAAGACCGATGCAGGGACCGCATCCGGGGGCAAGAGGGAGGGCTCCGGCTTCCATAAGTGTTTGCCAGTAACCTTCATTCTCACTTTGTGCCTGTACTTCGCTTGAAGCGGCGGCTACATAAAATTTAACTCCCTGAGCAACTTTTTTCCCTTTAACAACTTCTGCGGCTTCTTTTAAATCACTTAAACGGCTGTTTACACAAGAAACTAAATAAGCTTTATTTATTACAATATTTTTTTCTTCAAGCGCTTTTGCAGAGTTCATTACTTTTACAGTATTGGGGCCTGAAACGTATGGGGATACCGTACTCAAATCCAATGTAATCTCCTTAGCGTAAAAAGCATCTGCATCTGCTGCGGGGATGTTGTTTTCAAGCTCACTTAACTTTGCATCATTTATTCTGGGGTGTACTCCATTAGAAGTTTTATCAGAGTTAACACCTTGCAGACCGCGTTTTTTAATAAATTCATTTCGGGCTTTTAACCAGGCTATAGTAACATCATCAATTGGGAAGATACCTGCCAGTGCGCCCCATTCAGTTGTCATATTGGCAATTGAAAGGCGTTCATCTATGGATAAATATTTAACACCCTCGCCTGAAAATTCAATAGCGTGGTTTAATACTTCATCATTGTTTAGAGTTCCGCAAAGAGCAATAATAACATCTTTCCCGTAAACGCCTTTTGGCAGCTTACCGGTAAGGTTCACTTTAACAACTGCAGGAACCTGCCACCAGGTTCTTCCTGTTGCCCATATGGCTGCCGCATCTGTGCGTACAATTGGAGAACCAAGGCATCCTAATCCGCCATACATATTAGAGTGACTGTCAGAAGCAACCATCATCGTACCGGGGAAAGCATAACCTTCTTCACACATAATTTGATGCCCGATTCCACGCCCGGCCGGATAAAAATCAGTACCCATTTCTTTGGAAAAATCTTCAATCTTCTTGTATTTTAATAAATTCTTTTCAGAAGTGTCCTGAACGTTATGGTCTAAAGCGTGAACTACCTGCAAAGGATTAGCAATCTTCTTTGCGCCGATAGCTCTAAATTTGGGAATAACAGCGCCTGTGTTGTCGTGTGTCATAACATAAGCAGGCTGAATATAAATAAAATCGCCGGCGCGGACTTCGTGGTCGGCACTTAAATTAACTGCATATTTTTGAGCAATTTTTTCAACTAAAGTCTGAGGCATAAAATACTCCATTAGAAAAATAATTTTTTGCAAAGATAATAAAATCAGTATATAGTATGTAGTCTATAGTTAAACCATATAAAAGTCCTTTTCCAATTTGAATTGTGGAAACGCCGCTCCTGCAAATACAAATTCGCCTGCCGCTATTTTTTAATGGCTAATTCACAAAAAATGAAGGATGATTACCTGTTATTAACTGTTTTTTCACTTTAATCTGTATGTAAATTGTTTTATTTTATTTTTATATTTACATACTGAAATTAATGAGGTTTTAATCCGTTTTGAAAGAAAAAGCTGAAACAAAATTGACCGGTTACTTAAAAATAGTAGAAAAAGAAAAAAAGGTTGTAGAAGATAGAATAAAAAAGTCTTTAGTCGGCAGAAAACCTGAATCTCTTTACTCACCCGGATATTACGTTGTAGAAACAGGCGGAAAAAGACTGCGCCCTATGCTGATATTGCTATCGGCAAAGGCTGCCGGTGGTTCGTTTAAGGACGCGTATAATGCGGCTGCCGCTGTTGAGCTGATGCATAATTTTACTCTTGTTCATGATGATATTATGGATAATGCGGGTAAAAGGAGAAATCGCCCCACTCTGCATGTTAAATATGATTTAAGTACTGCAATTCTTGCAGGTGACAGCCTGCTTAGCATTGCTTATGAATTACTGATAAAAGACTGCAATCATAATGCTGCCGAAATTCTTAATGCCTTTAACAGCGGACTGATTGAAGTTTGCGAGGGACAAAGCCTGGACAAAGAATTTGAGACGCGCAAAGATGTCTCCGTAAAAGAATATTATGTAATGATACAAAAGAAAACGGCCGCATTAATTGAAACTTGCTGCCGTATTGGCGGCCTTTTGGGCAGAGGCAGTAAAGAAGTTGTTAAAGCTCTGGCTGATTTTGGCAAATATGCCGGACTTGCGTTCCAGATTCAGGACGACTTGCTGGATATTACCGGAGATGAAAAAGAATTTGGCAAAATTTGCGGCGGTGATTTGGTTGAAGGTAAAAAAACTTATTTGTTTCTTGCGGCGTTAAGCAAAGCTAAGGGAAATGATAAGAAAAAACTTTTAGACGTTATAAAAAATAAGGGCATTGAAAGAAAAGATATTCAGACATATAAGGAGCTATATGAAAAACTGGGTGTCCTTAAAGATGCTAAAAAAGAAATTCTAAGATTAAGCAATGTTGCTTTAAAGAAAATAGAATTATTGCCAAATCAGGAAGATAGAGAAATATTTTACGAACTAGCTTCTTCTTTAATAAATAGAAATAAATAATGATAGAAAAAACTGTTACAATTGTTAATAAAACCGGTTTGCATACCAGACCAGCAGCCACGATTGTTAAGCTGGCTTCTAAATATAAATGTGAGTTCTTTATTAATAAAGATGGTCTTAATATAAATGGCAAGAGTATTATTGGTGTTATGACCCTTGCTGCAGTGATGGGTTCTGAACTTATGTTAACTTTTGATGGCGTTGATGAAATTGAAGCTGCCAATGAAATTGTTAATTACTTTAATAGAGGTTTTGACGAACTTTGAAAAATTTTAAACAAATATATAAAGAAGCTGATAATAAAATAACCGGTATTGCTGCTGCTCCCGGTATCGTTATTGGTAATGTTTACCTGTTTTCTAAAGAAGTATTAGAAATAAATGGGGATCTTATTACTGATGTGGATGAAGCTCTTGTCAATCTTAATGAAGCGCTTGAAAAATCCAAGAAGGAATTATCAAAAGTAGTTCAGCTTGCAAAAGAAAAAATGGAAGATACAAGAGCTGCTATTTTTGAAGCTCAGGTTATGATTTTGGACGACCCCATTCTTATTGAAACAATTGCTAACAGAGTTGCTAATGAAAAGCGATTGCCTGAATATATTGTTAATGACGAAATTACTAAATATCAAAATATGATGAGGCACTCTGCCGCTTCTTATATGAAGGAAAGAGCTAATGACATTGAGGATATTAAGAATAGAATTATCAGAAATTTGCAAAAAAAGAGATGGCAGTCCAAAATAGCTGAAGATGTTATTGTTGTTAGCGAAACGCTTACTCCGGCTGATGCAATTTTATTTTCAAAGAGAAGTGTTAAGGGTTTTGTTACGGACCACGGAGGTTTAACTTCTCATGCGGCTATTATTTCCCGGTCTCTGGATATTCCGGCAGTTGTCGGTACACATAATGCTTGTTCATCAATAAGTAATGGCGACATCATTATTGTTGACGGGTTTCACGGCTACGTTATTTACAATCCGAATGAAGAGCAAATTAAATTTTTCCGGGAGAAAATAGAACATCATAAAGTCCTTAGGGCAGAACTTGCCGGGCTTAAAAATGAACCGGCCGCAACTATTGACGGCAAACAAATAAATTTATTTGCTAATGTTGACGTTACCGGAGAAATTGACCTTGTGTTTACAAATGATGCTAAAGGTATCGGACTTTACAGGACAGAGCAAATTCTTGAGGAAACCGGAGATTTCCCTAATGAAGAAGAGCAGACTAAAATTTACAATACTTTAGCTGAAAGGCTTTATCCAAAAACTATTACTATCAGAGCTTTTGATATCGGCGGCGATAAAGTCAAATTTCTTGATTTTAAGGAACCCAATCCTTTCTTGGGTATGCGTGGGATTAGAGTACTACTGGATAACATTAATATTTTTAAAACACAGGTAAAAGCTGTTTTAAGGGCGAGCAAAAATAAAAATGTCCAACTCATGATTCCAATGATTACTACTCTTGAGGAAGTAAGGAAAACTAAAGAGCTGGTTGAAATCTGCAAAATGGAATTAAGAAAGGACAAAATTGATTTCGACAAAAATATGCGTCTGGGTATTATGGTTGAAGTTCCGGCTGCCGCTGTAATGACATTTGACCTTGCTTCTGAGGTGGATTTTATTAGTATTGGTACTAATGATTTAATTCAGTTTCTTAATGCTGTTGATAGAGGTAACGACCTTGTATATAATTTATATCAGGAGTTCAGTCCCGGATTAATTAGAACATTAGCCCATATTGTTTCGGAAGGAAAAAGGGCAAAAAAAACAGTAAGCATCTGCGGTGAAATGGCTGCTGATACTTTGGCAATCCCTTTATTGGTTGGTTTGGGGCTGGATAGTTTAAGCATGTCTCCCACAACTATACCTTATGCAAAAAGAATTATTAGAAATTGTCAATACACTGATTTACAAAATTTAGCTAAAGAGTGCTTAGTACTTAGTTCTGAAAAGGATATTACTGAAAAAATAGAAAAATTCTTTAGAGCTCATCAAATAACAAGAACAAGGAACTTAATATAATATGAATATATCTGAATACGTCTCTGCATACGATCCTGAAAATCAATTTCAGGTTTTAAAAGATACTTATAAACAAATTGAATTTGCATGGAAAAATGAATTTAATTTAGACAAACTTAAGGACAAAAAATTTAATTCCATAATGATTAGCGGATTAGGCGGTTCTGCAATTGCGGGTGATCTGATGCTTAATTTTCTTAAGGATGAATTAAAAGTTCCGCTTCTTGTTAACAGAAACTACAGCCTTCCATTGTTTGTAAATGAAAGCACTCTTGTAGTAGTGTCTTCATACTCAGGCAATACGGAAGAGACAATTTCTGTTTTGGAGCAGGCAATTAAAAGAAATTGCAGTGTCGTTTCCATTACTACAGGCGGTAAAATTGAGGAAATTTCACTTAAAGCAGGTATTCCTGTTGTTAAAACTCTTCCCGGCTTTCAGCCGCGCTATGCATTAGGTGTTAGCTTTTTCTCATTATTAAAAGTATTACAGACCTTAGGATTTATTGAAGATCAAACTCCTGTTGTAACTGAAATAATGGAAAACTGGAAAACTCAGGGCGTTGAACTTTCTGCTGATGATAATCCGGCTTTTAAAATGGCTGAAGAAATTGATTGCAGCATTCCCTTTATTTATTCTTATGCTGATTTTAATTCCGCCGCAGGTTATAGATTTAAATGTCAGTTCAATGAAAATGCTAAACTGCATGCATTCTCAAATGTTATTCCGGAGCTGAACCATAATGAAATTATAGGATGGGAGCTTTTTGACGATGAAGATCATGAATATATTCTTATCAACATAGTTGACAAAGATTATCCTGAGCAGATTAAAAAGAGATTCCAGATAACTACTGAACTATGCGAAGGTTCTAATATCAGTTTTATTGAAATTGAAGGCTCACTGTCTTCTGCTAAACTTAGGTTGATGGAAGTTGTTTATTTTTGTGACTGGGTTACATACTACAGTGCAATTTTAGATGAACTTGATCCGACTGAAATTGATAATATAAACATTTTGAAAAAACGGCTTGCCGAATAATTGTATCTTAGATAACAAAAAAGGATTGCGGTTTTTAAGCAATCCTTTTTTCTTTTAAAAAATACTGCTATATATGCTATATTAGAACTTTATTTTAAAGATTGTAAATACGGCTTCATCTTAACTAATAATGAATAAATATATACATATTGCTATATTCCTTATGTTTATTTGTGCCCCTTTACAGGCGCAATTTTATTATTTCGGAAGGAATAAAGTACAATTCAATGATTTTGATTGGAAAGTGCTTAAGACTCAGCATTTTGATGTTTATTATTATAATGAAATGGAAGAAATTGCAACAATTGGGGGCGGTTTTGCTGAAGATGCATACTCTGAATATAAAGAAAAACTTAATACACTTGTTACCAGACGAATTCCTTTAATCTTCTATAACACTTCCAATCAATTCCAGGAGACAAACACTACTGAGGGATTTATTCCTGAGGGTGTAGGGGGTTTCTTTGAATTCCTTAAGGGCAGAGTTGTTATTCCGCACACAGGTACTCTGTCGGATTTTAACCATGTCATCAGACATGAGCTGGCTCATGTGTTTATGACTAATAAACTATATAATATTCTGTCTGACCACCACCTGGAAAGCAATCTTTCACCTCCTTTATGGTTTACTGAGGGATTTGCTGAGTATATGTCCACAAAACAGGATGATCAGGCTGAAATGATTTTAAGGGATGGAATCCTTAACAATTATTTTACAGGGCTAAAAAATATTAATATGGTATATGGTTCTTTTCTTATGTACAAATACGGCCAAAGTTTTCTTGAATTTGTTAAGGCGAAATATGGGGAGGAAAAAATACCTCAGTTACTGGATAACTTCTGGCTGTTTCCCGATTTCAATAATAATATTGAATTTACTCTTGGCAGTCCCATAGAAAAGATTGATGCTGAATGGACTTACTATATTAAACAAAAGTATTTCCCCTTAGTCGGAGAGAGAAAACCTATTAAATTAGGATGCGAAAAACTGACTAAAGAAGGGTACAATTTTACTCCGGTAGCTTATACTGACAGTACCGGAAAATATATATTCTTTCAGGCAAATCAGGATGGCTACTCGTCCCTATATAAATTGAAATTAGATTCGGCCAAAAAGTATCCGGTTGAACTTGTTCTTCGTGGCGAAAAAAGTAATGAGTTTGAGTCTTTCCATCTTTTTTATACCAGTATAGATGTAAGTAAAAATGGTATTATAGCATTTGTTACTAAGTCCGGAGCAACCGATGCTTTATATTTATATTCTATTCCTGATAATAAAGTAATTAAGAAAATTCAAAAAGATTACCTTATCAGTATATCTTCACCAAAGTTTTCCGGATCATTAAGTTCAATAGTCTTTAATGCTGTTGACCAGAAAGGATTCAGTGATGTCTTTATATATCAAATTGATACTGACTCTATTTTGCGGTTGACAAATGATTATTATGATGACAAAGACCCTGTATTTGCGGATAATGATAAGGAAATAATATTCTCGTCAGACAGAACTGATGGTGTAAACAAGGCTATGCATAATTTGTTTACTTACAATCTTAGTAACCATTCAATTGCTTATCTTACAAACCTTAATGCACAATGTACATCCCCGTATTATTCATCAAATGGTAATTTTATCTTATTCGTTTCCGACATTGATAGTATTAAGAATGTGTGGAGATTACCGCTTAACAGAAACGAGAATAAAGTTGAAAAGCTGACTAATTTTATTACAAATATATATAATCCTGTCTTGTTGGATTCTTGCAATATGATTTTTAGCGGATTTGAGGAACTTTCGTTTAATTTGTATAAATATAAAATACCTGCCGATACGTCTGTATATGGAACAATTACTATGAACTATGACTCCCTGTCTGGTAAATGGTATGCAAATAGATTAAGCAATGAAAGTTCCCGGCAAAAAGTTAAGTATGAAAAAGAATACACACTTGATTATGCTCAAAGCCAAATATCAACTGACCCCGTATATGGAACGCAGGGGGGAGCAGTTTTTTCATTGAGTGATCTTTTGGGGAATGATAATTATTTCTTCCTGGTATATAATACTGCTGAAGTGCAAAGTGATATTTTAAAAAGTTTTAACGTGGCCGTCCAGAGGGTCGATTTAAGTTCCCGTTCCAATTATGGATATGGCATTTTCCATTTTTCAGGAAGAAGATATGATCTTCAGGATCCGGATGAGTATTACTATGAAAGAAGTTTCGGCGGCTTCTTTTCCTTAAACTTTCCCTTGGATAAGTTCCAAAGGATAGAAACTACCGTCTCGCTTTCCAACTCAGACAAGCAGGTAGTAACAGGAATAATTGAGCGCAAAGCATTGCTTGTAACAAATAGTATTGCCTATGTAATGGATAATTCGCTGTGGAGCTCTGTTGGGCCTATTGACGGAATCAGGGCAAAACTATTATTAGGGTTTACAAGTGATGTTAAGTATAGTAATGTTAATTATTATTCTGTTATGGCAGATTACCGTCAGTATTTACGGCTGTCTTTGCGGTCGGCTTTAGCATTTAGAACAGCCTTCTTTGTCAATCATGGCAAGGAGTCCAGACGCTATTTTATGGGCGGAAGCTGGGATTTACGCGGCTGGCCTCGCTGGTCAATCCGAGGTGAAAAAATGTGGATTTCCTCTCTTGAACTGCGTTTCCCATTAATAGACCAATTCAGAGTGTCGTTACCTTTTGTTGATCTGGGATTCTTTGGCATTAGGGGGGCGCTGTTTGCTGATGCCGGTAATGCATGGGATGATGTATATGACCAAACATTGGGCAGTATAGGCGGCGGACTAAGATTTAATTTTTTTAATGCCATTGTTTTTAGATATGATGTCGGTAAAAAGATAGAAGATAACTTCCATAAATTGCAGAGCGGTTTATTTTATCAATTCTTTTTCGGATTTGATTTCTAATGAGTGCAGCTAAATTAAATATCATAATAATTATTTTGATGACCTTCATGTTTTTTGAAGGCTGTAAATCTAAAATACTGATAGATAATTTAAACCCTGAAAGCATTCCTTCTTTGTATGGAAAAAATACTGAACGTGATTTTGTTTCTAAAGCTGCTCTTAGTGACTCACTTGCGCTTGTTTGGCAGGTCTCGTTAGTCGGCGGATTTCAAAATACCGGCTTATCCATTAAGGATAATTATGCTTTTGTAAATGACCTTTCAGGCAGAGTAGCGTGTATTGACCTTGATAAAGGGAATATCCACGGACAGATAAAAGCTTCAGGCTCGGTTCTAAACACTCCTGTAATTTATAGGAATTTCTTAATATTTATAGAAAACACTTCTGAGAATGAAAAATCTTATTTAAGTGTCTATAACTTATTAACAGGTGAATATTCTTTGCATAAAGAATTTACCGGTAAAGTAATGTCAGAAATATTATTGGAAGAGGATAATATTTATTTTGTTACTAATCAGGGGACTGCGTATAAATTCAAGACGAATGGAGATTTAATCTGGAAATATGAATCTAAGCAATTTGTACATTCCAGTCCTGCTTTAAGTAAAGGTATTATGGTGTTCGGTACGGATGCCGGTAATGTTATCGGTCTGGATGTTAAAAGCGGCTTGCAGATTTATAATGTCGGTCTGTCCAAAAAAGCATTTGAATCCGGTTTTGTAATTAAAAACAATATTGTCTATGCGTGCAGTAACGATGGAGTGCTTTATGCAGTAGATTTAGCAGGCGGGGCCCTTAAATTTAAAGTCAATATGGAAAATCGTGTAATTGCATTCCCGGTCGTTTCTGATTGTATATATGTGGCAACATTAAAAGGAGAAATCTATTGCATTACATTAGAAGGGCAGGTTAAGTGGCATATAAAAACCGGAGGCCTGTTTAATGCTGCTCCTATATTAGTTAATACGAAGTTGATTGTTCCTGATTTAAATAAAAAAGTGTTGTTTGTAGATGCAGTGACAGGTAAAATAGTGAAGACTCTTTCACTTGAAGGTAAAACCCGGCTAAGCCCTGCTCTATATAAAAATTTGCTTTTAATAGGCTACGAAAGAGGAATTGTTGAGGCATATGAATTTATTTATTAAAATATTGTTTATTTCCTTACTTATTTCCGCATCCGGTTTATTTGCGCAGAAAAATGATTCTCTTTTAGTTAAAACCGGAAACGCAGCAAAGAATAAACCCTTTTATCTTAGCGGGGGAGTGAATGATATTTATTTGAACTCAACGCCTCAGGATGCATATGTTTATAAAGGTGATTCTTTGCTTGGCTATACTCCATTATTTTTAAAAAGTGGAACAGGTGTAGTTCAGTTGGAGAAGCCTGGTTATAAAGGTGTCGAGTTTAATTTATCCCTTCAAAAAAACAGTGCAACGGTGAATTTGAATTTTGAATATCCTGCAATACAGGAAAAATTTTATCAAAAGCCTGTTTTTAAAATTATTGTCGGCAGTGTGGTAGCACTGGGAGCTGCTTCAGCTTATCTTAAGTTAAAAGCAGACAGGCATTATGAAAACTATCTTAATTCAGGCAGTAACAACGAGCTGAAATCTACAAGAAAATACGATTTACTAAGCGGACTCTCATTTGGGGCTTTACAAATAAACTTAGGAATACTACTTTACCATTTTCTAAAAGATTAATTATTTAAATGCTTACAGTACTCGATGCCATAAAACTTTCTTCTGATTATATGGAGAAAAAGGGAGTTGAATCTCCAAGACTGAATTCCGAATTATTTTTATCAAATATTCTTAATTGCAAAAGGCTGGAATTATATTTGAATTTTGAGCGCCCACTTACGACTGCTGAAACTGATACATTGCGCAGTTATATATCACGCCGTGGAAAGTTCGAGCCGCTTCAATATATCCTCGGCTCGGTAGAGTTTTACGGACTTGAATTTGCGGTTAACCCGAGTGTCTTAATTCCCAGGCAGGAAACCGAAATATTAATTGATACTGTAATTGGTAAATTGGGCAAAGGATTTGCCGGAAGTATTCTGGATATTGGAACAGGAAGCGGCATTATCCCGGTTACTTTGGCGGTAAAACTTCCAAATGTAACCTTTACCGCTCTTGATATAAGTGAAGATGCAATCAAGACTGCAAAACTAAACGCAGAGCAAAATGCAGTAGCAGATAAAATATGTTTTATTAATGATGATATTTTTAATAAAAAATTGGATTTTAATAATAAGTTTGAAGCAATTATTTCCAATCCGCCGTATATTTCTGTGAAAGATGCACAAACGCTGCAAAAGGAACTGCTTGAATATGAACCGAGAACAGCATACTGCGATAATTCTGACGGCTATACTTTTTATAAAGAAATAATCTCCAGGGCTAAAGACTATTTGTTGCCAAATGGAAAGTTGGTTTTTGAAGCCGGTGAAGGCCAGTTTATTAAAATTGAAGAAATGATGAAGGCAAACGGTTTCTGCAATGTTGAAGCAATTAAGGATTATCTTAATATTGAAAGAGTTATTTACGGAGAATTAATTTGAAGGCAGTTGTACAGCGTGTTTCCAGCGGCTCAGTTAGCATTCCGTCTGAGAATTATTATTCTGAAATAAAAGACGGGTTAGTAATATTACTTGGCATCAAGATAGGGGATACTGAAAAAGATGCGGTCTTTGTTGCCGATAAGTGCTCTAACCTTAGAATTTTTGGAGACTCTGAAGATAAAATGAATCTTTCCGTAAAGGATATAGAGGGTGAAGTACTTATTGTATCTCAGTTTACGCTTTATGGTGAAACAGCCAAGGGTAACAGACCCAATTTTACATTGGCGGCCAGGCCTGAAGAAGCTATACCTTTATATGAACTGTTTATTAGGCGGATGAAGGAAAATATCGGCTCCCAGAAAATAAAAACCGGTCTGTTCGGCGCTATGATGCAAGTGAGTATTGTCAATGAAGGTCCTGTTACTGTTATTGTGGAAAAGTAATCTTTCACTTTATTACTCAATTTGACCAACAAACTATTTCTTGGGTTTTTCTTTAAGCTGGTATTTCAAACATTCTCTGCCGGATGAAAGATAGACATCCATTGAAGGAGTATTTTTAGTCTTCATACCGAATGCCTTACAGCCATACGGGAAGTGTTTGTCCCACGTAACAAAAAAATATTTACACATCCTGCAATTTACAGCCACTAATGTATTCCAAATTTATTAGTAAAAAAAATTAATTGTTCACTACACCCGATACTAATTGTATAAGATCTCCTTTGCTGAAAGGTTTAGCAAGAAAATGCGTGCAGCCCCCTGCGAGGAATTCTTCCTTCTCTTTCTCCATTGCATAAGCAGTAACTGCAACTATTGGTGTCCTGGCATATTCAGGCATCTTCCGGATTTCGTGCGTCACTGCCATTCCGTCCATTCCTATTCCAAGATTTATATCCATTAAAATAATATCATAATGTTTCTTTTCTACTAGTTCCAAAGCTGATTTGCCTTCTTGTGCCGTATCGACCTTGCAAATATTCTTAAGATATAAGGAAACTACATGCCGGTTTATTGAATCATCTTCAACATATAAAACTGAAGGCTGGGCTTTTTCTTCTTTTTGTTCTTTGTTCTGCTTACTTCCAGCTATATCATTTCCTTTTGCAATTTCTTTTGTCTCCATGATAGAAGTTGAAGCAGGGAATTTAGTTGTAAAAATGGAACCCTCTCCGGCTTCACTTTTAACTGAAATAACTCCATCCATTAGTTCTGTTATCCTTTTTGCCATTGTTAGTCCTAATCCTATACCTTCAAAACTGCGGTTCAGTCCTTCGCTTACCTGACGGAATTCCTCCCAGATAATTCCCATTTTATCTTTAGGAATCCCTATCCCGGTATCTTTAATTTTAACATAACTCCATTCTTTTTCAGAATTCTTTTCTTTTCCAATTTCTATAGTTATTGTACCACTTTTTGTGAACTTAACCGCATTATCTAAAAGAATGTTTATTATCCGGGAAAAGAGAGTCTCGTTCAATTTAGCTATGACATTTTTTCCTCTAACAATTGTTTCTAATTGTATGCCCTTTGATCTGGCAGTTTCAGTAAATAAATTGGCAATGTCTTTGGTAACAATTTCTAAATTAATATCTTTTGTTGGTATTTCCGACTTGTCAGTTTCGGATTTTGATAAATCAAGGATTAAGTTTAATGTTTCACTTAATCGCTTGCCACAAGAATGAATTGATCTGGACATCTCTCTATATTCCGGGTCATTAAGTGATGATGAAAGTATTTCGGCATATCCCAAGATGCCGGTTAACGGAGTACGTAACTCATGACTCATGTTGGCAAGGAAGTTTGATTTCAGACGGTTCATGCCTTCCGCCTTCTCTTTTGCAGTTATTAATTCGTTTATCATCTTTTTCTTCTCAGTAATTTCTTCTGCCATTGCCAGATAATTAATAATTTCCTTTTTATCATTAAAAATAGGGGCAATTGAAGCAGATACCCAGTAGGTAGAACCGTCTTTTTTCATATTGCGTAGTTCTCCCTGCCACTCTTTTCCGGAGGTTATCGTTTCCCATAATTCTTTGTAAACATCTTGTTCCATTTTAGCGAAACTAAATACCTGGACATTTTTCCCTATTACTTCTTCTAATGAATATCCTGATATCTCAAGCGTTTTAGGATTTGCATATTCGGTTTCCCCTCCAAAATTAATAAGAATAGTAGCTATTGTACTTTGTTTTACTGCCTGTGAGAGCTTAAGCAGTTCCTCTTCAGCAAGTTTATGATCTGTTATGTCTTTTATAAATCCAAGGAACTTAGTCTCGGATAATTTTACAGCATCTAATAATCCATAAAAAGTTGTTCCATCTTTCCTTATAAATGTAAATTCATCAGAAAAATTACCTTTTTCTTGGATTCTGTTAAAGAATTCCACACCTTTTGTTATATCTGTATGATAAAGCATCTGCAAAACCCGCATTCTTTGCAATTCTTCCTTAGTGTAGCCTAAAAGATTAATTGCTGTAGTATTTATATCTAAATATACCCCCTCAGGATTAGTAGTAAAAATTCCTTCAGGTGCATTTTCTATAAAACTGCCAAATTTTTCTTCACTTTCTCTTAATTCATTAATTAAATTAATATTGTTTTCCTGATCAATTAATATTTTTCCAATTATTATGGTAATGGACGGATAAAACAGAATTACTGAGATTGCAATAGTACGAAAAGTAAACCAGACAAAATTAACAGGCAGGAAAGACATTAATATTAACATTACAACGTGTACGGTAATACCAAACAAATAGAGATTTATTGTGCTTGCAGGGGACTTTCTTTTTTGTCTGGCTGAATTTGCCAAAATCCCAATAATTACTGAAGATATAATTACTGAAATTCCCACTGTCGTTCCGCTGCCGCCTATTAATAACCGGGTTATAATTGCCATAAAGCCGGCAATAATTCCTGCGATTGGTCCAAAAAATAATGCACATAAACTTAGAACAATTGACCGGCCGTCGAAAATGATTCCCGGGGATAATATGAAGGGATTAAGCATTGCCAGAATGGCAATTGAACCGAATGTAATTCCTTGAAGTATTTTCCCGGTTTTACTTTTCCTGCTCCATCGTGTATCTATAAAGCCGGAAAGGACACTTACAGTGGCCAATACTGCCAAATTATAAATTAGCTGAACTATTAACATTGCGAAGTTCCAAAATTTCTTTAGATAAATGTAATAATGAAAAGCAATTTATCCAATTTAATTTCCTAAGTCCTTTTTAAAATATTCAAAAACAATTGCCCGGTAAATCTTAATCTCTGATGAGTTATTTCTCAAAAGCTTATTTATTCCACCTAAAAGCTATTAACTTTCTAATAATCAGTATAAAATATACATTTGTTTGGGTTCCAATTAGTTGTCTGTAGTCAAAAACGGGCAGGTAGTCCTCTTAAATGCAATAAAATGTATATTATAGCATTTATTTTTTTCTATCTATTGAGAATTAGACTTTCTTTTCGTAATATAACTCGCTATTTTTTTTGGCATAATTATAGCCATTAAAAGAGCTATAGTATTTTATAATATAATCTAAATGAAGGCTTTCAAATGAAAATACGTAAAGAAGAGGCTTTAGATTATCACAGTATGGGTAGGAAAGGTAAAGTTGAAGTAGTTGCAACTAAACCTTGCTTAACGTCTCGTGATCTGTCTCTGGCATATACTCCTGGGGTTGCTGAACCTTGCAGAGAAATTGCTAAGAACGAAGAAGATGTTTACAAGTATACCGCTAAAGGAAACCTGGTTGCAGTAGTTTCTAATGGTACTGCAGTTTTGGGGCTTGGTGATATCGGCCCGTCTGCAGGGAAACCGGTAATGGAGGGAAAAGGTGTTTTATTTAAAAGATTTGCTGATATTGACGTCTTTGATATTGAACTTAAAACAAAAGACGCAAAAGAAGTTATTAAAACTGTTCAGTATCTGGAACCCACTTTTGGTGGTATAAATCTGGAAGATATTAAAGCTCCTGAGTGTTTTGAAATAGAGGAAACTTTGAAGAAAACAATGAACATTCCTGTATTTCATGATGATCAGCATGGTACGGCTATAATATCATGTGCAGCTTTAATAAATGCTATGGAAATTGCCGGTAAAAAGCTTAGTGAAGTTAAAATTCTTGTTAATGGCGCCGGCGCTGCGGCTATTTCTTGCTGCAAACTTTATATTATGGCCGGAGCTAAAAAAGAAAACATCATGATGTTTGATTCAAAAGGTTGTTTAACTAAGGATAGAAAAGATCTTAATAAGTATAAAGAATTATTTGCCTGCGACCATTTTGAAGGCGGATTGCTTGAAGCATTTAACAATGTTGATGTATTTTTAGGACTTTCTGTAGGCAATGTTGTTACTAAAGAGATGGTTAGTGTAATGGCCCCCAATCCGGTTATCTTTGCAATGGCTAACCCTGATCCTGAAATTGATTATGAAGATGCTACTTCTGTCAGGCCGGATTTAATTATGGCAACCGGAAGAAGCGATTATCCAAATCAGGTTAACAACGTTCTGGGATTCCCGTTTATTTTTAGAGGCGCATTAGACGTTAGAGCTACCGCTATAAATGAAGAAATGAAAATGGCTGCCGTTAGGGCACTGGCTGGTTTGGCAAAGGAAAAAGTTACTGCTATGGTAAAGAGTGCGTATGGCGGACAAGACTTTGAGTTCGGCAGAGAGTATATAATTCCTAAACCATTTGATCCCCGCGTACTTTGGAAGGTTGCACCTGCAGTTGCTCGTGCTGCTATTGAAACCGGAGTTGCCAGACATATTATTGAAGACTGGAATGCTTATGAAGAAGAACTGAAAGAAAGATTAGGCCTGTCTAAAGAGGTTATCAGGGTAATGATTCATAAAGCACAAAAGAATCCTAAGAGTGTAGTCTATACTGAAGGCGAAAATGAAAAAATTATTCATGCCGCATTTTCTGCATTATCTGAAAATATTGCACACCCTATCTTGTTGGGGGATGTTGAGAAAATTAAAGCAACAGTTCGCAGCTTGGGATATGATGATAAATTATTTAAAATCATTGACCCTAAAAAGTCAGCCGATTTAGATAAATATACTGAAGAATTTTATAAGATGAGGCAGAGAAAGGGAGTTACTCTAAACGAATCTAAAGCTCTTATGGAAAAATCAATATATTTCGGGTCTATGATGATTCATTTCGGAGATGCAGATTCTTTACTTTCCGGGCAGACAAGTCACTATCCTGAAACCATAAGACCTGCATTACAGTGCATCGGTGTAAAAGATGGTTTCAAAGTGGTTTCTGGGTTGTATATAGTGGTAGCAAAGAACAATGTCTATTTCTTTGCGGATGCTTCTGTTAACATTGATCCTACTGCTGAACAATTAGCCGAAATTGCAATTTCTGCTGCTGATACAGTTAAAGAATTTGACATTGATCCTAAAATTGCAATGTTATCTTTTAGTAACTTCGGAAGTTCAAAATATCCTGAATGTGAAAAAGTGAGAATTGCTACAGAAATGGTTAAAAAATTAAGACCTGACCTTTGCATAGATGGTGAGATGCAGGCAGATACTGCACTTGTCCCTCAAATTATGGCAAAAGAATTCCCGTTCTCTTCATTAAAGGGTATGCCGAATGTCTTAATTTTCCCTAATCTTTCTGCCGGTAATATTGCGTATAAATTAATGGCCAGAATAGGACAGGCTACAGTTATTGGGCCTATTCTTATGGGCATGAAAAAATCTATTCACGTGATGCAAATAGGCGCAGAAGTTGAAGATATAATAAATATGACTGCAATTGCTGTTGCAGATGCTCATCACAAGCAACAATCAGAGTTAAAAAAGTAATATATGTATAGAATAATTTCGGCTGAATTTATAGCCCCAAATATTAAAAGGTTTGAAATTGAAGCTCCTAAAATAGCTAAGAAAAGACAAGCCGGTCAATTTGTAATTATCCGCGTTAATGAAACTGGTGAGAGGATCCCTTTAACTATTGCCGATTCAAACACGGAATTAGGTACAATTTCCATTATTGTGCAGGGCATTGGCAAAACCACATTAGAACTCAACCAATTAAATTCAGGCGATTTTATCCGCGATGTTGTAGGTCCTTTAGGGAAAGCATCGCATATTGAAAATTTTGGAACTGCCGTTAGTATTGGAGGCGGTGTCGGCACGGCAATAGCTTATCCAACTGCTGTTGCATTAAAAAATGCAGGCAATTATACTATCTCCATCATTGGCGGCAGATCTAAAGATTTTGTTATTCTTGAAGACGAACTTAAAAAAGCTTCTGACGAAGTTTTTGTTACTACTGACGATGGCTCTTACGGTATTAAAGGTTTTGTCACTCAACAGCTTCAGGCTTTAATTGATTCAGGCCGGGAAATAGACTTTGTACTTGCTATCGGTCCCATTCCTATGATGAAAGCAGTTGCGGAAACTACCAGACCTTATGGTATTAAGACTGTTGTCAGCCTTAACCCCATTATGGTTGATGGAACCGGAATGTGCGGAGGATGCAGGGCAATTGTTGATAATAAAACGGTTTTCGTTTGTGTGGATGGACCTGAGTTTGATGCTCATAAGGTTGATTTTCTTACTCTTGAGCGCAGAAATAAAATCTATAATGTAGAAGAAGCTGCCGCAAGGGAGCATATCTGCAATTATGATAAAATGTACACTAACGAATTAAACAAATAATAATTAAATCCCGGATAAGTTATGCCTTTATCGAACAAAGAACGAATGAAAATTCCAAGACAGCAAATGCCGGAGCAGCTTCCTTTAGTAAGGAATAAGAATTTCTCTGAAGTTAATTTAGGTCTCACTGAAGAGCTTGCCAGAATGGAAGCAGAGCGCTGTATTCAATGCCCTAAGCCGACTTGTATTAACGGATGTCCCGTTGGAATCAAAATTAAGGATTTTATAAAATTGATTTCCGACGGTCAATTTGCCGAAGCCTCTGCAAAAATAAAAGAAGACAATATGCTTCCTGCCATATGCGGGAGAGTCTGCCCTCAGGAAGAGCAATGTGAGTCTTTATGTATTGTCGGTAAAAAAGGAGAGCCTGTTGCCATTGGCAGGTTGGAACGATTTGTAGCAGACTATGAAAGGGAAAATAAATTAGGAAAGTTACCTGAAGTAAAAGCTAAGACGGGTAAAAAAATTGCTGTTATTGGGAGTGGACCGGCAGGATTAAGCTGTGCCGGTGACCTTATCCAAATGGGACATGATGTTACTGTTTTTGAAGCACTGCACGATCTCGGTGGTGTCTTGATTTACGGAATTCCTGAATTTAGACTGCCAAAAGAAATTGTGCGTCTTGAAATTGAATCATTACAAAAACTCGGTGTCGATTTTCAACCCAATGCAGTTATCGGTTTAACTGATACTGTTGATGAGTTAATGGAGCAGGGGTATGCAGCCGTATTTATCGCAGTTGGAGCCGGACTTCCATATTTCTTAAATATTCCGGGGGAAAACTTTAATGGAGTTTATTCTTCAAATGAGTTCCTTACCAGAGTTAATTTAATGAAAGCATATAAATTTCCTGATATGACTACACCAGTGTTTGACTGCCGTGGTAAAAATGTTGCAGTTTTTGGCGGGGGCAATACTGCTATGGATGCTGTTAGAACTGCTAAAAGGCTCGGCGCTGAGAATGCTTATATAGTTTATAGAAGATCAGATGCTGAAATGCCTGCCCGTAAAGAGGAAATTCACCATGCAAAGGATGAGGGTATAGTCTTTAATTATTTGGCTAATCCGCTTGAGTTCCTTGGAGATGAGAATGGCTGGCTTAAGGGTGTTTCATTACAAAAAATGGAATTAGGTGAACCGGATGCTTCAGGCAGAAGGCGTCCTATTCCTATTGCCGGTTCGGAATACGTTTTGGATATTGATATGGCGGTTATTGCAATTGGAAACGGATCTAATCCAATTATCAGGCAAACTACACCTGATTTGAATTTCAACAAATGGGGCAATATATTAGTTGATCAGAACTCAATGAAGACCAATAAACCCGGCGTCTTTGCCGGAGGTGATATTGTAACCGGCGGAGCAACTGTAATACTTGCTATGGGCGCAGGCAGAACTGCCGCCAAAGCTATAAATGAATATGTGCTTGGCCTGAGTAACACCGCCTCTTAGTTGAAAATATTGTTTGCGTATCTTAAAAAAAGCGAAATCGTGTTTCGCTTTTTTTTTATTAAATTTTACAAAGTATATTACACTTCTTGTGCTGGCAAATTGTTTATCACTTTCACTTTTTTGTCTTCAAGTTCAAACACAAGTTTACTGCCTTCTAATTTCATATAGGCAATTCTGGCTTTACCGGAGGCATCTCCCTTTATTTCCCAACTACCGTTATTATTTGTTAGCTCCATATTATCTCGGGCTGTCCACCAGCTATGGATTTCCGCAGGCTTTGCATTCCAAAGGTTTCTTGTCTCTTTTAGCTCTGCAAGATAAGATAAAAGTCTTTTGTAGTTTTCTTTAGCATTTGCGGGGATTGTGTAATCGGGATGAACACCGAAACTTAAAAGTCCGTATTTTTGTAAAATCAATTCCGACTGACGTTTCCACAAGTTAATTGTAAAATCGTTCATATAATAATACAAAGGATGATCCTGCATAGTAGTAAGGGGAATTTCCAGCAGGTCAAATATTTTATAGGGCATTACCGTGCAGCAGCCGCCTTTTTGAGGTTCTATGTTCGCATTGTTAGGAACAGATAAATCATACTTGAATTCAAAGAGGTTGTACCAATTAAGATTCCTGTACATAATGGGGGATCTAAATCCGGAGATGTTCCATCGCTTTGCGTACTGATGTATTTTTTTTAATCTTTCCGTAAATATTTCTTTAGTCTTAAATAACCTTCCGTCGTGGTTTAGCCCATGAAGCAGGGGTTCAAATCCCCGCTTGTAAAAATTATCAATGTGTTCATCAGTCAGCTTATACCTTTTTTCCGGAACAAGCTGGAATGATGCCCTTATATTATAGCCATTATCAATATCCATTAATTCATTACAGAATAATAAGCCTGCTTCTTCTTCAACATCATGAGTCATTAAAAGGCATCCCTTTTTACCTTCAGGCCAAAACCATATAAAAGGGACCTTCTCGTTTTGATGTATTTTTAGGAACTCAATAATAATTGATTCAAAAATATTTTCCACAGTAGTGTCTACGGGAAAATTAGGGAAAGTAATTTTATCCCAATTTCTCATTGAAAACTTTTGGAGCTGGTGTCTTAAAATATTTGGGATGTATGGACGTGTATTATAGTATAAATCGGTAAGGAAGTTATTATGAAAATCCATATTCTTATTTTCAGCATACTTTTCCAAACGCAGGTTATTAATTACATCATTCAAATTGTCGGGCAGGGTAATAGTGTGATCTGCTGAAACCTCTGAATAGCATTTATGGTTCCCTGCTTTTCCAAAACACAATATTTCATTTAAATAGAAGAAATCGTTATTTGCTTTACTGGGGGTGGAAGTAGTAAAGGTAAAATAATTTTTCGGCAGTTTGTAATATTCTTCTATTGCTTTATTCATCCTAATGCTGCATTTGTAATAATAACAGGATATTGTACAAAGTTATATTAGAAATAAAACTTATCAAATCCTATGACAAATGACATTAAAAAATTTTATAGCACAAAGAAAAACTTGTTACTTTAATAAATAATTAAATATGTTAGAACCTTCGCCTGAATCCTTTACCTAACACTTCATGGACATTATTTATAATTACAAAAGCATGCGGATCAAGTTCCTTGGTAATTTCCAGCAGTTTGGATAATTCTTTATTAGTAACGGAAGTAAAAATAATTTCACGCTCAACATTAGTATAAATACCGCGGGCTTTTAATGCTGTTGCTCCACGGCTAAGGTCATTAACAATTGCATCCGCTATTGCATCTGAATTGTCGGAAATTATATAAACCATCTTGGCATAGTCAAAACCATCCAACAGGATATCAACAAGATTGCTTGACACAAGGAGCAGAAGCAAAGCATATAGTGTGAGTGTCAAAGCTGTTTTACTGCCTGAAAGGCCCTTCATTTCGATACAAAGTCCCGCGCTTGCAATAACAAAAAAGTCAATCAGCATAATTGCCTGACCTGGTTTGACGCCAAATTTTTTCTGCATAATGGCTGCAACAATATCGGAGCCGCCGGTGGTGCCTTTAAATTTAAAGATGATACCCAGGCCCAAACCAAGTAAAGTAGCTCCTATCAATACATAAAAGAAAAAGTCATATTTTGCAAGTTCAACAACGGTTCTGCTATTTTGAAGCCTTATAAAACCGAAACCGGGCATATCTCCTCTAAATAAATCAATAAATAAGGAGTTGAGTGTAAATCCGTAGAAAGTCCTAATGCCAAATGTTTTTCCTAGTTCTTTAATTCCCCATAAATATAAGGGCAGGTTAAGAATCCAAATCATAACTCCCACCGGTAGTTTTCCATCCGTAAGATAATATATCGTCATGGAAAGACCGCTCACGCCACCGGGCACTACCTTGGCATCAACCAGAAACACGCCTATGCCAATTGCCATAACTGCGGCGCCTATTGTAATGAAAAAATATTCTAATATTGCCTGTTTTTTTAAAATTTTAGCTGTCATTAATCTTTGAATTCTTTTATTTTAGTAAATTTATTAGAACCAGACTACTAAGATAGTAATTATTATTGCTCTATAAAACTAAAATATTGGCATAAATTAGGAAATATTTAAGTAAGTTATTCTTGTATAAATATTTAGGAAAAATTTAGTACTTTAACAATTGAAGAATTTTTTAGTATTTATTATTAAGATCAGAACATTTTTTATAAAAACAGGTATAACCTTTGCAGGCAGATATTATTGTGGATGTTGAAAAGACTGTACATGATAATTGGGAAGTGGTAAATTCAACTTTTAAGTATGAGAAGAAAGATGCTAATACTATCATTTTTAGAATCCCCGTAAAAAAAGATAGTGAAAGCATTTTAAAAACAATTATAAGATATACTAATTAACATTGAATCATAAATAAGAACAATTCATTAAAAAGATATTATAAAAAATAAAAGAAGGAAGTGAAGATGAAAAAGCTAATTTGTTTTCTTTTTGTTTTGTTTGTTTCTGCATTAAATGCGCAGACAATTGAACAAAAATCTTTAGCGGTAACTGTGTATAATCAGAATCTGGGCGTTATTAAAGATGTCAGGTCGGTTGATCTTAAATCAGGGTTAAATAACCTTGCTATCACAGATGTCTCTCAATTAATAGATCCTACAAGCGTACATATTAAGCTAAAAGGTGAAGTAATTGAGCAGAACTATCAATATGACCTGGTAGGTATGGATAAAATTCTTCAAAAATACATTGATAATAACATAAGCCTTTATGGAGAAAATAATGAGCTTATTGAAGGTAAATTGCTTTCTTCAATGTCAAACCAGCTTGTTATTCAGAAAAAAGACGGTGGGCTTACATTGCTCCCGAACTTAGCCAAGTATCGTGTCTCTGTTGATA
>Ga0183100_1000488_pt1 | contig 31300 bp, 25 predicted proteins | sample Biomet2_FD_127789 | JGI IMG/M metagenome (GOLD analysis project Ga0183100, IMG submission 127789) | Microbial communities from bioreactor (seeded with anoxic lake sediment) at LBNL, California, USA - Biofuel metagenome 2 | ecosystem: Engineered > Bioreactor > Anaerobic > Unclassified ... | reverse complement strand
CTGAGATACGCAAGCAAATCGACCTCTATTGTAGAGATAAAAACAAGAAAAGGAGGTCTTTAACAACGAATGAAAAGATGTGGTAAACTACCGAACTTCTATTGGCTGAATAGTTACTTGATAGTGATAGGATGAAGTGCATTTTTATTTTTATGATGAATAGATGTCTATGTTTTTAAGCAATAGAATAGAGGTGTTTTAAAAGTAATCATCTGTCTTCTCTAAAATGTTGTAGATGGATAATTAAAATTTAAGGTTTGAGGGTATTATTTTGGCTCCATTTTTTCTATTCTTAAAGCGTTTCAATAAAGTACGATTGTTTTCAAAATATATTTGTTGTGTTTTTGACGAATGACCACCTGATTTCGACAAATGTGGACTTCAGAAATACGCTCTCATAGAAGACGTGATCGTCTTGAAGTGTGGTTTTTATGACGCCGCTTTTTGGGTCTTATTTTGAGAAAAATGCGATTTTCTTGTGTGCGATCGGTATGAAATGACCTTTTTGAAGCGATTTTTGTATTCTGATTGAATGTAAAATGCATTTTTCTTTCTAACTGAGTCAAATTGTATCGGTTAAAAAAATGGTATAGAACAAAATATGAGAGATTGGTACGTAATAAAAGGGAGCATAAAATATGGAATCTATGAAAAAATGAAAGACATAAAACATTCAGTTTCATTATAAAACGGAAATTTTGAAAATGCTACCATGTCTTTTCTTTATCATGGATTTTAATGTCAAGGAATTTAGAGCGATGTTAAAAACAAAACCTTAAGAGTTATTGGAGATACGATAATTCGAAAAGACTGTACGTTTTCCTTTAAAGCTCATGATGAGGACGTGTTACAGCGTAGAATTTCCTCCCATAAACAGTAATAGTATAAAGAGACTTGATGCTGGGAGTGTGGTTGGAAATAATATAAAGAGGGTGTGTCAAAATAGACACACCCTCTTTATATTTTATTTATAACAAATTCTATTTCTTTTGAGCCTTTGCGTAACGGTTCATAAACTTGTCTACGCGACCTGCCGTATCGACGAGTTTTGATTTACCTGTGTAGAATGGATGAGACGTGCTGGAGATTTCTACCTTGATTAGGGGGTAGGCCTCGCCTTCAAATTCGACTGTTTCGTTGGTCTTTGCTGTGGAACGCGACAAAAACATATCGCCGTTACTCATGTCCTTAAATACTACGGGACGGTAGTCTTTCGGATGAATGTCTTTCTTCATGATGTTTATTTCTTTATATTATTATTATCGAGTAGAGTGTGTAATGGTCACAATTTCGGCTGCAAAGTTAAGTGTTTTTATTTGAACGAGAAACACTTTCTCAAGTTTTTTCTGAATGAAGTCGGGATTTTTCTTATTTGATGATTCGAAAATAATTGGCTTTTCGAGGTTTGGGCTGAGGTGTCGGCGTGGCAGCGTATCCTAAGGAAATGGCACCTATTCCTCCTAATCCTTCAGGTAGACCCATCTGCTTCATTAAAGCTTTGCCTTCAGAAGATTGAAACATTTCTATTTCGCGATTAATCCAGCATGAAGCCAAGCCGATGGCATGTGCTGCCAGCATCATAGTTCCGAGTATGAGCGAACCATCCTGAATATGATTTTTCCAGTTGGTCGAACCGAAAACTAGTATCAGGGTAGGGGCATCGTAAAACGGATTGGACTTGGTGCCCATGATCGCTGCATTCATGCGGATGATTTGTTCTTTCATTTCTTCCTGCTGGACAGCAACGATATAGGGGTCCTGTAGTCCCATGCCTGTCGGGGCATAAGTACCGGCTTCCAAAACCGTGCGTAACTCTTGTTCTGTAATTTGCTCCGGTTTGTATTTTCTACAACTGCGGCGTTCTCGGATGGCTTTTAATACGGCATTATCCATGTTATGTGATTTGATATTGCAAAAGTAATATATTTGCTAAAGATTGACTACTTAAACTTGCTTTTGTTTATAAAAAAAGAAGTTAACTTTGTGCTGTATTTTTTTTTGAGATATAAATTGTGGCTAAAAAGAGTAGATATGTTAGGCTAGAATTTTGTATTTTTGCAGTGTGATGAAGAAATTCCTGTTTATAGTGTGTATTTTGTGCGTCGTGATGTCAACCCTGTCTGCCAGAACGATGAAACAGCTATTTACCGAAATGCCGGACAGTTTACTACCAGTGCTTTCCCGTTCGGAACGTTTGGATTGTGTGGATTATTTGGCAAGTGGCATGAAGGCGTCGGTAAAAAATAATTTTGGGGAGCAGACAACTCTTGTGAAATTAACCACGGATTTTGCACTATTGGATATTTCGCCTGTAAGTTTTTGTGAATGGAAACTGCTTATCAATGGTACCGATAGTGTGGTCTGTATGGTTCATACATACCTTCTTCCTGCCGCTGAAAGTCGGTTGATGTTTTATGATATGAACTGGAAACCCCGTACCTTGGCTAATGTTTTGGTAATGCCATGTGCAAAAGATTTTGAAACGTTACCTGCCGGTTCTTCCAAACAGGCAATGGACGATTGTCTGTCACAATCAGGAACGGAGAGAATAGCTGCGACATTTTCTAAGTCTAAAACGGAAGACACCTTAACGTTTTCACTGTCGATGGATGATGGAAATCCGGATCTTAGAAAGTCTCTTTCTCCCTATTTGAAAGAGAAATTGGAATATGTCTGGCAGAAAGGGCGGTTTGTTCCAATCATGTAGTAATGTCGGACTCACTGAAAATAGCTGTCATATTTGATAAAAATATTGAATTTTAGATTGAAACAAGCAAAGTAACCCAAGATGTTCGTACCTTTGCAGATGATAATAGTACCGAAAAATAAGAAGAAATGTCCTGTATTGTTCATATAGAAACAACGACAAAGGTATGCTCAGTGGCTTTGAGCCAAGATGGAGAATGCCTGATGTCGGAGGAAAATTTTGAAGGTCCCTCTCACGGTATCGTGCTAGGTCCGTATGTTGACGAGGCTGTATCGTTTGCCGATAGTCATGCTATTCCAATCGATGCCGTGGCTGTGAGTAGTGGCCCTGGGTCATATACTGGACTACGTATTGGGACTTCTACGGCAAAGGGACTCTGCTATGGCCGTGGTCTCAAGTTGATTGCCGTACCTACGCTTGAATTATTATGTGTGCCCTTATTGTTGCATCACGACGAATTGCCAGATGATGCACTGTTTTGCCCGATGCTTGATGCTCGCAGAATGGAAGTTTATGCCGCTATTTATGACCGCAGTTTGAGGCCGGTTAAGAAGGTATCGGCAGATGTGATTGATGAAAACTCCTATCTCGAATTTTTAGATAAACGTAAGGTGGTTTTTTTTGGTAATGGGGCAGAAAAATGCAAAAGTGTGATTTGTCATCCCAATGCCATTTTTGTTGACGGTATTGACCCTCTGGCTAAATATATGTTTCCGCTTGCTGAGAAGGCTTTGGCTGAAAATCGTATGGCCGATGTAGCCTACTTCGAACCGTTTTATCTGAAAGAGTTTGTGGCTACAAAACCTAAGAAATTATTTTAAAATGGATTACAATACGGATAGAGAAAGGCTCATTCTGCCCGAGTACGGACGGAATATTCAGAATATGGTTGACTATGCTTTGACCATAGAGGACAGGACGCAGCGACAGTTCTTTGCTGAAACCATTGTAAAAGTAATGGGCATCATGTGTCCTGCTGTGTGCGAAATGCCGGATGCCGAAAATGTGCTATGGGACCATTTGGCGCGTATGTCATGCTATAAACTGGACATTGATTATCCGGTAGAAATTACCAAAGAAGAGGACTCTGTTGCTCGTCCCAAACCGATGCCTTATCCTATGCAACAAATTCATTTTCGCCATTATGGACATTTACTTGAAAGTTTGTTGGCTAAAATCAGTGATATGTCGGAGAGCGCCGAACGTGACCGTCTTATAGAAATGGCTGCCAATCAAATGCGCAAAGACCTGTATTATTATAACAAGGATTCTCTGAGTGAGGGAAAAATTATCAGTGATATTGATCGTTATACGGACGGTAAGATTCGTTTGGATGCCGAAAAGTGTCGCTTCTCGCATGTTATGCCTAACAATAATTTTCAAAAATCTGCTCCTGTTCGGAAGGGACGTGGCCGCAGATAATAGAAGCTGATTAGATTCGGAATGTCATCATTTATTATAGAAGGAGGACACAGGCTGCAAGGGGAAATCGTCCCACAGGGTGCTAAAAATGAAGCCCTCGAGGTGATTTGTGCTACGATGCTTACATCGGATGAAGTCCGTATTAAAAATATTCCCGAAATTTTGGATGTGCACCATTTGATAGATCTTTTGCGCAAATTAGGTGTAAAAGTGAAGCGAATGGGTGAAGGTGATTATACGTTTCAAGCAGATGAAATAGACTTGGATTATGTCAGAACGGATGAATTTATGTGTCGAAGCGCAGCTCTTCGTGGTAGTGTGCTTCTGGCCGGGCCTTTGTTGACCCGTTTTGGGGAAGCTGTTTTGGCGAAGCCGGGAGGCGACAAAATAGGTCGTCGCCGTGTTGATACGCATCTACTTGGTTTGGAGGATCTCGGTGCGATACTGAGCGTGGATGATGAAAATTCACGTTATATTTTGCATGCAAAAAAGCTCAAAGGCACGTATATGTTGCTCGACGAAGCTTCTATTACCGGAACGGCAAATATTGTGATGGCTGCTGTTTTAGCAAAGGATATCACAACAATTTATAATGCTGCTTGTGAACCCTATATCCAGCAACTTTGTCGCCTGCTTAATGAAATGGGAGCCCGCATCAGTGGGGTGGCGTCCAATTTACTTACCGTTTGTGGCGTGGAAAAACTTCATGGGGCCTCTCATCGCATTCTTCCTGATATGATTGAGGTGGGTAGTTTTATCGGAATGTCTGCCATGTTAGGAGGGGGACTTACCATCAAAAATACGTCTATCTTTAATATAGGTATGATTCCCAAAGCTTTTGAGCGTTTGGGCGTGAAACTGGAAATGAAGGACGACGACATTATTGTACCCCGACAAGACCATTATGAAATAGAAACTTTCATGGATGGCTCGTTTATGACGATTGATGACGCTCCTTGGCCGGGACTCACGCCAGACCTGCTCAGTGTTCTCATTGTAGTGGCTACGCAGGCCAAGGGATCCGTCTTGTTTCATCAAAAAATGTTCGAAAGCCGTCTTTTCTTTGTAGATAGGCTCATAGATATGGGAGCGCAGATTATTCTTTGCGATCCTCACCGTGCAGTGGTGGTAGGTCATGACCATGAGATGCGCTTGCGAGCGCGCAGGATGGTTTCACCTGATATTCGCGCCGGTATTGCTCTTCTCATTGCTGCACTGAGTGCCGATGGTGTCAGCCGCATTGATAATGTGGAGCAGATAGACCGCGGTTATGAAAAGATTGATAAACGCCTGAATGATCTTGGGGCAAATATCCAACGTGAATGATTCTACCTGCCGACGTTTTCAAAATAGGAAGAATTCGAGGTCTTCACGGTATCAGTGGAGAAATCGAAATGATGATCACTGATGATGTCTTCGATCGTGTTGATGCTGATTATTTTTTCCTGAAAATAGATGGTCTATTGGTTCCTTTTTTTCTGGAGGAATATCGTTTCAAGAACGATGAGGCTGTTTATGTTCGTTTTGAAGAGGTAAAGAGCGAAGCCAGTGCCCATCATATATGCGGAATGGACGTTTATTTTCCATTGAGTCTGGTTCCAAAGAAACGTGCCAAACAACCCCTAACTTGGAAATATCTGACTGGCTTTTCTGTTGTGGATAAAGTGGTCGGGCGTATTGGTATCGTTGAGTCTGTGGATGATTCAAACGCAAACATTTTGCTATCTGTATGCACAGAAGATGGTCGCAAAGTGCTTGTCCCCATACATCCAGACCTGATAACTCGTTGTGACGAACAAAAGCGATTACTGATGTTGCATTTGCCGGATGGCCTTTTGGACTTGAATAATTAAAACGAAATGAAAAAAATAGCGATATTAGGTTCTACAGGTTCTATCGGGACACAGGCTCTAAAAGTTGTTGCAGAGCATCCAGACCTCTTTCAGGTGGACGTGCTTACGGCCAATAACCAGGTGGAAAAACTAATAGAACAGGCACGTCGTTTTAATCCTGACGCGGTAGTTATTGCTAATGAAGATAAGTATGAGTCTCTCTCTGATGCTTTGGCTGATTTACCGATTAAGGTTTATGCCGGTTCTCATGCTCTCTGCGAAGTTGTGGAAAATTCATCTGTAGACGTTGTGCTGATGGCTTTGGTCGGTTTTGCTGGTCTGTTGCCTACCATCCACGCCATTCGTTCTCGCAAGTTGGTGGCTCTGGCTAATAAGGAAACACTTGTTGTAGCAGGTGAATTGATTACGCAATTGGCTCGTCAATATTCTGCTCCTATATTGCCCGTAGACAGCGAGCATTCTGCTATTTTCCAGAGCCTAGTTGGCGAAGGACAGAACGAGATAGATAAAATTTTACTTACAGCTTCAGGCGGACCGTTCCGTGAATTTTCTACCGAACAGTTGCGCCACGTCACTCCGACTCAAGCACTACATCATCCAAATTGGAAAATGGGAGCCAAAATCACCATTGATTCGGCTACTATGATGAACAAAGGTTTTGAAGTTATTGAGGCACGATGGCTTTTTGGCGTTCAGGCCGAGCAGATAGATGTTCTGGTTCATCCTCAGTCTGTGGTTCATTCTGCGGTTCAGTTTCGTGATGGCGCTATAAAAGCTCAACTCGGAGTTCCGGACATGCGGCTTCCGATTCAGTACGCTCTTACTTACCCAGACCGCTTGCCTCTTTCTGGAGAGCGGTTGGATTTATTTCGATTGCGGAATTTGACGTTTGAATATCCCGATATGGAAAAATTTCCCTGTCTGGGTCTAGCTTATGAAGCCTTGCGTCGAGGTGGCAATGTGCCCTGCGTACTCAATAGGGCCAATGAAGTGATGAACCTGGCATTTCGACAAGGCAAAATAGCTTTTGAAGATATTTATACAAACATAAAGAAAGTCATGGAGCTGATTCCTTTTGAATCGGAATCTTCTTTTGACGCCTATATCGCGACGGATGAGGAAACTCATTGCGTGGCTCAACAATTAATCACCAAACAACAATAATTATATGGAAGTATTTTTGATAAGAGCGTTACAATTGATATTGTGCTTTTCTATACTCATTCTCTTGCACGAAGGAGGACACTTCTTTTTTGCAAAACTCTTTAAGGTGAGAGTTGAGAAATTTTGCCTCTTCTTTGATCCTTGGAAAACGTTGTTCAAATTCAGACCTAAACACTCTGACACAGAATACTGTCTTGGTTGGCTTCCTCTAGGTGGTTATGTCAAGATTGCAGGCATGATAGACGAGTCTATGGACACCCAACAGATGAAGCAAGCTGCACAATCTTGGGAATTCCGCTCACATCCAGCTTGGCAGCGTTTGTTTATCATGGTAGGCGGTGTCTTGGTCAATTTCCTTTTGGCTCTCTTTATTTATTCTATGATTCTTTTTTACTGGGGTGAGAGCTATATACCTTTAAAGAGTATGACTTTGGGTATGAAATTCAATACGGAAGCAAAAGCCCTTGGCTTTCACGATGGTGATATACTCATTTCTACTGACAAAACTACGCTGAAGCGTTTTGACAGCAATGAATCCATTAGCTCTGTTTATCGCAGCATTTCTGAGGCACATTATGTGACTGTTATGCGTCAAGGGCGTAAGGTAAATATCTGCATTCCTCAAAAAGGATTGAATATGATCCAGATGTTTCGCGCTAATCCTCCGTTTGTAACATCTTATCTGCCTTCGCGCATTGACAGCGTTTTAGGTGGAACTCCGGCTGAAAAGGCTGGTATTAAGAGCGGTGATGTTATTATGGCATTGAATAAAACCAAAATTCAAACTTGGAACGATTATAATGTCGCTATGGAAATTATGAGTCAAAAGCTTAAAGGTGTTCCTACAGACGATAGTCTTGCTGCACGTCATGTGACGGTGCTGATTCGCCGGGCTGTCTCTGGTGAGATTGATACGCTTTCTTTGATGCTCTCTTCTGATTTGAAAATGGGTATTATGCAGTCTAATCCATTTTCCTATTATAAATCTGTTAAGGTCAATTATACATTTCTGGAATCTTTTCCTGCAGGTATTCATCATGGATGGACGGTTTTGAAAGGTTATGTGGACGACCTGAAATATCTGTTTACTAAAGAAGGGGCACGTAGCGTGGGTAGTTTTGGTACCATTGGCAGTATGTTTCCCTCATCTTGGGACTGGCAACGTTTTTGGGAACTTACTGCGTTTATTAGCATTATGTTGGCTTTCATGAACATTCTTCCTATTCCTGCTTTGGACGGAGGCCATGTGTTTTTCCTTCTCTATGAAATCATTACGCGACGCAAACCTAGTGAGAAATTTATGGAGCGTGCTCAGGTTACTGGAATGGCCCTTCTGGTCCTGCTTATGATCTATGCCGTGGGCAACGATATTTTCCGATATTTGCTACATATGTAAGGAACTTAAAAAGACTATAATAATATAAAGAAAATGATGCAGATGGGGAAACTGTGGATACTACTACTGTTGTTCTCTGTTGTCTTGCAAGCTGCAGGAGAACAACGAAAGGAATTGGGCGCAGGTGTCATTTGCATCACAGCGGGCACGCCGGACCGCCTTACTCCTTATGGATTTTGTGGAGAACAGCCTCAAAATGAGGCTTTAAAAACTTTTGGAGATGGAAGCCTGCCATTTGAAATAGACAAGATTCTGATAGAAAAAACATCAAGAGGATATCGAGTGGCTGTGCCGTTAGCGGACGATGAAAAACTTTATGGTTTGGGATTGCAAGCACAAAGTTTTGAATTGCGGGGCAAGAAAAAACATCCGATTGTGAACGACACACCGATGGATATTGGTTTTACGCATGCGCCGGAGCCTTTTTATGTTTCCAATAAAGGATATGGCATCCTGATAAATACACTTCGCTATACAACATTTTATTTCGGAACCCTACAACAAAAAGAACAACAAGGGGGCGTTTCCGCAGGCAAAAGTCAAGTGGAAACGTCAACAGACAAACTTTACGAGAACAAAACAATAGGGAATGCAGTTTGGATTGACATCCCCGGTTGTCAGGGCATAGAAGTCTTTGTGTTTAAGGGACCTGATATGAAGACGGTTGTAGCGCGCTATAATTTATTATGTGGAGGAGGTTGCCTGCCTCCAATGTGGGGATTGGGTTTAAAATATCGTGTGAAAGGAGATTTTAATCAGAACGAAGTGATGCAGATGAGCCGATATTTCAGAGACAAACGCATTCCGTGTGATGTTTTGGGTCTGGAACCCGGCTGGCAAACTCAGACATACTCTTGTTCTTATTTGTGGAATAAAGAGCGTTTCTCCAATCATGCTGCCATGTTGGAAGATTTGTTTTCCAAGGGTTTTAAGGTGAATTTGTGGGAGCACGCGTTTGTGCATCCTTCGTCACCTCTGTATGAACCTTTGAAACAACTTTCGGGCGACTTTAAAGTGTGGAACGGTTTGGTTCCTGATTTTGCCTTGCCTGAGACGCGAAAACGTTTTGCAGATTATCATCGCAATTTAGTTAAGGAAGGTGTAGCTGCTTTTAAATTGGATGAGTGCGATAATTCAAATATTGCTTCGAGTGAACAATCCTGGAGTTTTCCTGAGCTGAGTGAATTTCCGTCAGGATTGAGTGGGGACGAGATGCATCAGACTTTTGGCCTGCTTTATTTGAGAACCTTGTCGGAACTGTTTAAAGAAGAAAATCGTCGAAGTTATTTGGACTATCGTTCTTCCGGCCTTTTTGCATCTTCTTTGCCGGGCTGTCTGTACAGTGACAGTTACACGCATTCTGAATATATCCGTATGTTGACGAACGAAGCTTTTGCCGGATTGTTATGGTGTCCCGAAGTAAGGACTGCAAATAATGAGAAAGACTTCTTCCGACGTTTGCAAACCGTGTTACTTTCTCCCGATGCGATGATCAATAGTTGGTTTTTGAGATTCCCACCATGGTTGCAATATGACCGGGATAAAAACAATAAAGGTGAATTCTTGGCAGACAGTACGCGCATGGAAAACATGTCTCGGAAGTTGATTGAGCAGCGAATGGCGCTGATTCCTTATTTATATGCTGCTTTTGCAAAATATCATTTTAGCGGCATTCCTCCATTCAGACCTTTGGTGTTTGAATATACAGAAGATGAAAACGTGACAACTCTTGACGATGAATATCTGATTGGTGATGACCTTTTGGCTGTGCCTTTTACGGAGGAGCAGACAAAACGGAAAGTGTACCTGCCTCGTGGACTTTGGTATAATTTCGATACCCATGAGAAATATGAGGGAGGAAAGTATTATGAAGTGGAATTTGGTTTGGACGAATTGCCTCTTTTCGTTAGAGACGGGACCTTGTTGCCTTTGGCAGAACCTGTTCAAATGGTTATGCCTGAAACGGTGTTTCATTTGCAATGTGTGGCTTTTGGCAAAGCTGTAAGGGCAACGGAACTTTTTGAAGACGATGGGGTGAGCTATAATTTTGAAAAAGGCAGTTTTAATAAGCTTTCTCTTTCTCTGGAGAAAGGCAAAGTTCGTATGAATCGTACGGGCAATTACCGTCAAAAGCGTTATGTCGTCAAGGGTGTTACTTTTGTGGATAAATAAAAAAGGAACGTTTAAAGGCCAAGATTCCAGGAAAGGCTAAGCTTATTGTTCTTCGGAATCCGTTAGGTTTTAAACAGGGGAAAGTCCCATTTGACTGGCTTTTTCTAGCATGAGTTGAAAGGCGGCGTCATGATTATTCGGGATTTTGCCGTCGAGAATTGCCTCTTTGATAGTGGCCTTAAGGGTGCCAATGGCTGCGCAGGGCTTCAAATTAAAAGTGTGCATGATTTCGTCTCCGTCAACAGGAGGCTGAAAATTGCGTATGCGGTCTTTTTCCTCAATATCTTTAAGTTTGCGGCGTACGGTGTGAAAATTGTCGATGAACTGACGTTTGCGTACTTCGTTCCGGCTGGTGATGTCGGATTCGCAGAGTGTCATGAGGTCATCGATATCGTTCCCAGCGTCAAAAAGCAGTCGGCGTACGGCACTGTCGGTAACTATATCATCCGCAATGGCAATGGGGCGCATGTGGAGTCCTACTAGTTTTCGGACGTATTTCATACGTTCGTCGGTGGGTAGCTTGAGGCGCATGAAAAGGGGTTTTACCATTTTCTGACCGATGAGGTTATGATTGTAAAATGTCCATCCTGCCGTGGAACTGAAACCTTTACAACCGGGCTTACCGATGTCGTGGAGCAGGGCGGCCCAGCGTAGCCAGAGGTTGTCCGATATCTGGGCTACATTGTCGAGTACTTGCAAGGTATGATAGAAGATATCTTTATGTGAAATGCCGTTGCGGGTTTCGCGTCCTTGCAGAGCAATGAGTTCGGGGAGGATGATCTCTAGGAGTCCGCAGCGTTCGAGGTCGATGAAACCCTTGGAGGGCACCGCAGAGAGCATAATTTTGTTGAGCTCGCTGATGATGCGTTCAGCGCTGATAATCTTTATGCGTTCTTTATTGCGTTCAAGAGCTTCAAAAGTTTCGTCGTGAATGAAGAAATTGAGTTGTGTGGCGAAGCGTATGCAACGCATCATGCGGAGGGGATCGTCGCTGAATGTGATGTCCGGATCGAGAGGGGTGCGGATAAGTCCGTCTTCAAGATCTTGGAGTCCGCCAAAGGCGTCGACAAGTTCGCCAAAATGGTTCTCGTTGAGGCAGATGGCTAGTGTGTTGATGGTGAAATCGCGACGGTTGAGGTCATCTTGTAGGGTCCCGTTTTCGACGACAGGTTTGCGGGATTCCTGAGAGTAGCTTTCCCTTCGGGCTCCGACAAATTCAAATTCTGCGCCGTGCCATTTGACTTGGGCTGTTCCATAGTTTTGAAAGATGGCGGGTTCTTTATTTTTGCCCAAGGCGAGTGCAAAATGGCGCGCGGTGAGTATACCGTTGCCGACGACCATAATGTCTACGTCGTTCGTGGCGCGTCCTAAAAAAAGGTCGCGCACATATCCCCCGATAACATAGCAGGGGTAATTGAGGCTATCTGCAGTTTGACCAATAAGGTGGAATGCTTCGAGCTGACTGATTTGATCTACAATATTTTGGAGAGACAATAGGGGCATAGTGACATTTCTTGCTGCAAAATTACGTAATTTCATGGAAATATTCGTACTTTTGGCCTCATCAACTAAGTGGAGCTATGAAGCATATCGGAATTTTAGCGGTATTTGGCCTGGTGATCATGTTTTTTTCAGCTTGTGGGCAAAAGAATAACTCAGAAGTCGGTGGTCAAGCCTGTTTGACGGAAGCCCGTAAGGCGTTCAAAAGTAATGATTTCTCAAGTGCGCGAAACTGTATTGAAAAGATGCGGAAGGAATTTCCCATGTCCCTGAATGCGCGAGAGGAAGGTATTCTGTTATTGGATTCTATCAATCTTGCAGAAGCTCGCGTGCAATTAGAGGTGTGGCAGGAGAAAATGGGACAATCCGGATTGTCGCGTATCTCGCAGGATACGTTGAGTTTCAATCTGGACGAGGCCCAACAGAAAGTGCGTTTTTTTGAAAAGAAAATCGAACACGACAAAACCAAGGTGAAACATCACGAGGACTAGAGACGATCGGATGTTGAGATGATAAAATGAAGAATAGCTTTCTGCAGGTAGGAGAGGCTAATTCTATTGTTTTTCTGCGTTTCCAAGTTCCTGTTGCTTTTCTTTTTCGAGAAGGTCAAGCCCCCAATGGGTAGTGGCTTCGCGTTCTTCACGTTCGATCACTACTTTTGCTTTTTCAGGATAGAAGATCATACGCAGTGATTGGTTGTAGTTAAAGTAGTTCCAAATCCAGTTAAGAAAGACAATCACTTTATTACGTACGCCCAGGATGGATCGAAGGTGTACGACGAGCCACATGACCCACGCTATGAAACCTTGCATTTTAATTTTGCTGAATTCGGCTACGGCCTTGTTGCGGCCTACAGTGGCCATGGACCCCAAATTCTTGTAATGGAACGATTTGAGCTTTTTGCCTTTTTGCATCCTAATGAGGTTGCGGGCCAGGAGTTTCCCTTGTTGGATAGCTACTTGGGCCAATTGGGGATGGCCGTAAGGGTAGTCCTTGTCTGAAGTTTGGAGACACTGGTCGCCAATGGCAAAAACGCCGTCCATGCCTACTACACGGTTGAATTCATCCACTTTAATGCGGTTCCCGCGACCGAGGAAGGATCTGTCCATATTGCCGATAGGAACGCCGGCTACGCCACTGACCCAGATGAACGTGCGTGTAGCAATTTCGCTGCCGTCTTCGAGGATAACTTTGAAATCTTTATAATCCACTACTTTTTTATTAAGTAGGATATTTACACCCATGCGCCGCAAAAATTCTTCGGCTTTGACGGATGATTCTTCTGACATTCCTGAAAGTAGGCGGTTTCCTGCTTCAATGAGGTAGATGTTCATCATACTCTTGTCCAAGTCCGGATAGTCGTGTGGCAGAATGAATTTTTTCATTTCTGAGAGTACGCCGGAGACTTCGACACCCGTTGCACCACCACCTACGATGACTACATTGAGGAGTTCCTGGCGTTCCAGATTGGTGGCGCAAGTGATGGAACGTTCAATATTCGAGAGAATGGCATTTTGCAATCCCATGGCCTCGGCAACGTTTTTCATGGGGATGGCATTCTCCTCAATGTTTTTGTTGCCATAGAAGTTTGTGGTTGTTCCTGCGGCAAAGATGAGATAGTCATATTCTGCTTTGCCGATGGAGGTTTGGATAATTTTCAAGTCTGGAAAAACAGCTCTAACTTCTGCCATGCGGAAGTAGAGGTTTTTATGGTCTTGAAAAATTTTCCGAAAAGGGAAAGAAATGGAACTGGGTTCCATGCCCGCAGAGGCTACCTGATAAATTAAGGGTGGAAATTGATGGTAGTTGTTCTTGTCTATCAAAACAATTTGCAACCCTGAATTTTTGAGCCGTTTTGCTAATTGAAGGCCGCCAAATCCACCGCCCACAATGATGACGCGTTTCTTGTTTCCTTTGCTAATGTTTAAGCTCATGTCAATACCTTATTTTAATGGTCACGTATTTGTATTTGCTTCCGAAAGGGGTCGATTCCATCCTTTTGAGTTTACAAAAGTACAGTTTTTTTATATGTTTTGATTGATCTTTTGGTTGGAATAAAAGTTTTGAGGATATGAATAGTGCGGAATGTTGAAAATAAAAAAAATGTGGTTGATTTTGTTAAGTACATGTTACACGTAAAGAGAAAATTAAACAAAATGAATAGTTATTTTCTTTTGAAAAACAGGATGTGCAAGACAAAAAAATAAGTTGGGATTTCGTTAAAAATAGGTCAAATAAATTTTTGTCTGTGACGCGATTGTTTTGAAAAATGATGGGATTCGTTTTTGATATCTTAAACTCGCTGAAATATAAGTACTTGTAAGGTCTAGTATCTGGAGAAAACAATCGTTCGGGAATGAATCTATGAAGCGTAGATATGAATAAAAATGTAAGATGAAAAAGTCTTTTGTGCTTTAAAATTGGAAGATGAGGTGGCCTCCGTTTGTAATATCTTTCTGGTGGATCACAAGGGGATGAAGAGGCTGCCCGTTTAATAATACTTTTTTGATAGGGTCGTCGGTATGTCGACGACCTTTGACGTCTATTGTGAAGCATTTTCCTTGCTCCAGATGGAGGACAATGTGAGTAAATAGAGGGGCGGAGAGAACATATTCGTCGCTACCGATGATGAGAGGATAAAAACCCATGGCGCTGAAAGCAAACCATGCACTCATTGTGCCGTCGTCTTCGTCCATTTCAGCCATGTATCCGTCGGGACGGTTTTGGAAGGCGCGGCCTATATATGGAGAGGGAAATTCGGCATTGCCGCCATATTTGTGAATCATTTTATCATCTACAAGGAGTCGTGTGACAATGTGCTGCGTCTGTTGTGGGGCATCAAGAAGATCAAAAATGAATGGAGTATGAATATCCGGTTCGTTGCCCTGATTGAAAAGTGAGTGAGAGAAAAAATAAGAAAGCTGTTCGATGAGTTTTTCGCGACCTGTCCATTCAATCATTTTATTTATGTAGAAAGGCGCTGCCCATCGATATTGCCAGCGTGTACCTTGATAGAGTCCATTGTCTTTCATCTTTGTATATTCTGGCGAGATATTCATGAATTCTTTTTTCCAGGTGTCTTCAAATAATTCCTGAGCATGAGCGCTATAGTTGGCGGCATCATCTTGATGTCCCGTGATTTCTGCAATTTGTCCAACAGCCCAATAGTCTGAGACGGCTTCGATACGTTGATCGGGAGAGGAAAGAGGAAGCTGCGAAAGTTCTTTTTTCATCCCTTCGTAGGCGAGAGAGAGGTTCATGTTGGTGAGTCCCCGGCGATAGCAGTCGAGCAGGAGTAATGCGGAATGCTCGGTGCGCACGGTAGGTGTGGGTTCAAAGTCTGTACTCCAAGCCGCCTTGCCCTGGTTGAAAAGGTCAATGAGCGAGCAGGCGGCATTTTGCATAACGTCGGGGGCGATGAGCGTGAGTAAGGTGAATTTGCAGCGATAAGTGTCCCACATGGACCAGGAACTATAATAGTCGTGGCCTGAAGCAAGATGGAGATGCCCATCTGTAGCATGATAGAAATGGCCGCGAGGGGCAACTTCATGGGGCGAGAGGCAGGCGCGGTAAAGAGAGGTATAGAAAATGGTGCGTTCTTCGGGTGTGGAACCAGAAACGTCGATGGCCTGAAGGAGGTTTGTCCATTGTTGTGCGGCTTGCTGCCGAATGCTGTCAAAGGAAAGTTTGTCAAGCGTCTGTAATTCTTCTGCCGCATCTGCTGGCGAAACAGAGGACAGTCCGATACGAACCTCTACAACGGGCTTGTCAAAAATTAGTTTGATGCGCTTTTCGGAAATTTTTTGAAAGGAGTATGGTTGTGAAGTCTGTAAACTGAAAGATTGCTGATAATGTCCTCTGTCGCATGTATTTTTAGCTTGGATAAAACCTCTTATCTCCTGCTTGGATTTGATTTCGTATGCCACTTCGGTTGAAGTGAAGCCAGCATTTAGGTTAAGGTAAAGAGCTTGCTCGGCATTGTTTCCAAAGGAATAGCGTTCAATGGCAGCATGTTTGGAAGCTGTCAGATTTACGGTCGTGCCATTATCGAATTGAACGGAGTAGAATCCGGGTGTGGCCTTTTCTGTCGTAGAAATTCGGTTGAGTTTGATATTGAAATCTGCGGGCCGAATGCTAAGGTTGCCACCACAACCGGCACCACCAACGCCAGAAAGGCGGTTGACAGAAATACCGGAAGTAAGAGTGACGGTATAATCATATCCTGCATGTTGGCGGGGATCGCTGTCAGGACCAACGGCAATCATACTGAAAGGCACTGTTGCAGCGGGGGAAACCTGACCGTGATCACCGGAGGTGCCCATAAAGAGGTTTACAAGATCAAGTGGATTTTGAGCTCGATTTGTAGACGAAAAGAGTATGGTAAGGAAAAGGAGTAGATAAGAAATTCTTTTAGGCATAGGTCAATGTATAAATAATGAAATTTGAAAATCTTTGTTCGTTTTTGTATGAAGAAACAGAATGTGTTTTTCTAAACATCTTGTTAAGGGGTACGTAGTTTCTTGCGATATTCTTTGGGTGTACAGTTATATTTTTCGTGAAAGGATTTAAAAAAGCAGGCTTTGCTGCTAAACCCTGATTTATAGATAACTTCCGTGATTGTAAAAGAGGAGGTGAGGAGCAAATGACGCACATAATTGAAACGGCAGGAGCGGATTAGTTCTGCCGGACTTTTTTTACAGGTGTCATTCAATTTACGATATAAATTGCGCGTACTGAGATTTAAATTGTCAGCTATAAAAGAAGGCGAAAGATTTGAATTGGAGATGTTCTGCCGGATGACGGCAAATACGGATTCTAAGAATAGGAGAGCTTCATTGGGCGCATTTGATTTTCTGTTGGCTTCAGCTGCATGCCACTCCGGATAGTAGGAAAGAATATTATTTGAGAAATCTTGCAGCTTTTGGATTAATTCATCGAGTTTTTTTGCATTGGCAATGATGGTGTTGGCATCATGCTTGTCGTTTTGAGGTATTTGGGGAAGTGTCAGTATTTTCTGACACAATCCTGTAATAGAAATCAGCGGAACATGTAAATTCTGAATGAGAGTTGTGAATTGCGAGATGTCAGATTCCAAAAGATTTACTTCCAGTTCGTCATGAACGCATTTTTTAGGTTGCGGAAAAGTACAGGCTTGTTCAGAATTGGTACCCATTTGCCTTCTGTTTTAAGAAATTGGATGATCGCTTGAAGTTACTTCTGTTGCCTCAAAAAGATAGTTGCCGTAATCTTTTGAGCCATTGATTTTTTCCATCAACAAATGGAGCGACTTGGTTCCTAGATTTTCAACCGGTTGTTTAATGTAATGGATTTTTCCATGATTTGAAAGGAGTCCATCCACTTCATCAAAGCAGAGCAGATGCTGGCTGTCGCTGAGTTCGAGTCCCAAAAGAGAAATGTATTTCATGGCCGTAATGAAAATGCGTCGCGAACAGAAAAAGATGGAGTCTATAGGGTTGGTTTTGTCAAGAAGCTCGATCATGGCATCTTTGATTTGATTTTCCTGCTGATCATATTGAATGTCTTTGATGAGGGACCTGTCGAGTAACTGATGATTTTTTAAAACGTCGATATAACCTTGACGTCTTTCTCGCATGGCATTGAGGTTTAAGTCGTAACAAATCATGCCGATACGGCTGTTGCCGGCAGTAACTAAATTTTGGATGGCGTTGACTGTGATGCCGTAATTGTTGATACCTACATAATCTGCATCGATGCCTTTACAATAACGATCAATCTGGACAAGCGGAATTTCTTTGTCCAGAATATGTTGCAGAATCTCCTGTCCGTCTTCGGTCGGTACGATGATGAATCCGTCTACTTTTTTATTAATCAGCATGGTTACAAGATTGTCTAATTCCTGCTTGCTTTCATTGCTGTTTGCCGTGATGACAAGATAACCGTATTTTTTTGCTTCTTCCTGAATATAGAAAGCAAGACGACCAAAGAATTCATTCGAAATATCCGTAACAATGACTCCGATGATTTTTGTTTTACCGGTGCGAAGGCTGCGTGCTACTTCATTGATTTGATAATTCATTTCACGAGCTGCTTCAATGACAGCTTCGCGGGTTGCGGGACTGACTCTTTTTCCAGACTTTCCGCTAAGTACGAGCGAAACCGTACCTTTGGAAACTCCGACTTTGGTTGCTATGTCTTGTAATGATGCCATATATAATAAGGTGTAAGTGTCTTTTAAATAAACCGATTAACTTTAAGCCTAAAAACCAGACTTTTCAGAAATTCTTTAGAAAGAAGGAAAGATGAGAAATGAACATTTTGGTGCTGCGATGGGATGAATAAGATACGAAAATTTAAAAACAGCGTGTTGACGAGTTCTTATAAAACATAATCGAGGAATTTTCGGTAATACGCTTTGAAATAAGATGTATGTAACTATCTTCGTACAATCTTTCCATGCAAACAATTGTTTGTTTGAAAAGTTTTGAAAGCTGTTCAGGCAAAAGGATTCCATAAGTATTCTTTTTTATGATAGTGTATCATGGGCTTTTGGGCGAAATCTGAAAAATGACGTTCCCAATGGAAAGGTAAATCGGTTGACTGGGCAAAATTAGAAAGATAAATCGATATAAAATTGATTTTTAGATTTTTTCTTCTACTCCTGAAAGATACAGTGTTCTTTTTTTGGGGGGACTATATTTAATTTTATAGTAGCATTTTAGGAGAAAAATGAACGGATAACTGTTTTCTCAATGGAGAAAAAGGCTGTGACTAAAAAGCTCCTGTTTTTGTCATAAAAAAAGATAGCTTATTTTAAGAAGAAACTTTTCTGGATTCAGATTGTAAAAACAACAGTCCGATTACTTTTGAAAAACATTAAAGTGTTCTTTTACAATGGATATTTGAAATGTGTGCTCCTGATGCGTTGGTTTTTTATGGAAGTAGTTAAAGGATTGACTAAAATGCTGATTTTTCGCAAAAAAAGGATTTGAAAGTGTATAAAGGTATGTTTTCTTGCCGAATAATTATATATTTCTGACAAAATGAAAAGAAAGGAACCGTTTATCTTTGAAGCAAAGAATAAACAATTAAATTTGCGACGTTAACTCGAATGAAAAACGAAATCAGATTAATTCAAAAAAACGAATGCTGATAACATTTAAAGAAATATTGAAAGATGCCGCAGTGTGTCATTATGCTGTTGGGGCATTTAATTGTCTGAGTGTGGAAAACGTGATGGGTGCTATTCAGGCTGCGGAGGAATTACGTTCGCCAATTATTTTACAATTGGCTGAAGTGCAGTTTCCGGAAGCGCCTTTGGAATTGATGGCGCCTATTTTCCTGCAGGCTGCGCGCAGAGCGAGTGTGCCTGTTTGTGTACATCTGGATCATGGCCAAAGTCTGGAAACCTGTGTGCGTGCCATTCGTCTTGGTTTCAATTCTGTGATGTTTGACGGAGCCAATCTGCCTTATGATGAAAATGTTGCCATAACATCAGAAGTGGCTCGCATAGCGAAAGCTGCAGAAGTTGATGTCGAAGCGGAACTTGGAAAGGTGGGCAACTCGGGTGTGGACACTGCAGACGTTTTTACGGATGTAGAGCAATCCAAAGACTACGTAAGGCGTACCGGCGTTGATGCGCTGGCAGTGGCTATTGGCAATTTGCACGGACATTATATTGCAACCCCGCATCTCAATATTGAACGATTGAAAGAAATCTATAAGGCAAATAATCTGCCGTTGGTTTTACATGGTGGCAGCGGAACGAGTGTGGAAGATTTTAAGGCTTGTCTACATAACGGTATTTGCAAAATTAATGTCGCTACGGCTATTCAGATGGGGGTTACCGAAGATATCTTAAAATATCTGGAAACTACAGAAAATCCGAACTATATTTCAATGAAAGATGTGATGATCAAAGCTTCGCGTCGCGTTGTTGCGGACCATATCATGCTGTTTGAAAGTAATGGACGTGCTTAAAGGTAGTGAGAATATGAGAAAGGGCATTATTTCTGCTGGAAATTGGTTGCTGGATACAGTGAAATTTATCAAAACTTATCCTGCTGCAGGTAATTTGGTAACTATAGAAAAGTTGAGCGTGGGTTTTGGCGGTTGTGCTCATAATGTGCTGGCCGATTTGGCGCGAATGAAAACAAATTTGCCATTGTATGCCGGAGGTTGTATTGGAAACGATGCAGCTGGCAACAGTATCATGGAGAAAATTACAAATTTGGGAATGGACACGTCGGGAATGTATCGCACCGAATTACCGACGGCCTATACGGACGTAATGGCGGATATGACGCACGGGACTCGTACGTTTTTCCATTATCGGGGAGCCAATGCCCTTTTGAGTGGGGAACATATTCTGAAAATGGATGTTCCAGCAAAAATATTTCACTTGGGTTATCTTCTGCTCCTCGACAAATTGGATGAAGCGGATGCAACATATGGAACCAAAGCTGCACGAGTACTCCACGGATTACAGCAAAAAGGCTATCTGACATCCGTTGACGTCGTGTCTGAAGAAAGTGATCGCTTTCGAAAAATTGTGCTGCCTAGTTTGCCATATATAGATTATTTTATTGTAAACGAAGTAGAAGCAGGGGCCTGTTGCGCTACTTCTCTGCGAGATGATCAGGGAAAAATAGAACTGGACAAGGTGAAAGAAGCTGCAAAAGCGCTCTTGGAAAAAGGAGTGGGTAAAGTTTGTGCCATTCATTTTCCTGAAGGCGGCTTCGTTCTCTCAAAAACTGGAGAAGCCTGTTTTGAACCTTCGATGAATCAATCCGGCGAGGGCGTTGTTTCCTCTGTTGGAGCCGGAGATGCTTTTTGTGCAGGAATGCTGTATGGCCTGCATGAAGAAATGTCGCTTCGCGATGCTTTGAGAGTCGCCGGAACGTCTGCTTTCTTCAATTTGAAATCGCCCACTTCGACCGATGATGCGCCGGAATGGACAACTATCAAGAACTTTATTAAGAATAACTATTAAGATAATTTATTATGAAAAGAAGCGAAATTAATCAATATGTAAAAGAAGCCAAAGACTTTTTGAACAAGAATCATTTTTATCTTCCCGTTTGGGCAGCATGGACGCCTGAAGAGTGGGCTGCAAAAGGAGACGAATGTAAAGAAATCCGTCAGAACGAATTGGGTTGGGATATTACGGACTTTGGCAAGGGTAATTTTCTGCACGAGGGTCTTACGCTCGTCACTATTCGCAATGGCAATTTGAAATTGGATAAAAAACCATATTGCGAAAAAATTATGTACGTGCGTGAGGGACAAATTACACCGACTCATTTCCATTGGACAAAAATGGAAGACATTATCAATCGCGGTGGTGGTACGCTGTGCATCAGGATTTGGAAAGCTGATGTGGATGAAAAGGTCATGGACAGTGATGTCAATGTTCAAATTGACGGCGTGACTACAACGGTAAAAGCCGGTAGCATCATTCGTCTAACAAAGGGCATGAGTATTAGTTTCGTTCCTTATATCTATCATGAATTTTGGTCGGAAGGTGGAGACAGTCTGATTGGTGAAGTTTCTACGGTGAACGACGATAAAGTGGATAATCGCTTCTTGGAACCTTTACCTCGCTACCCGAAAATAGAAGAAGATGAGCTTCCTGCTTTTGTTCTCTGTAACGAGTATGCAAAGTATCAATAAATTTTAGGTTGAGGAATGGGCTGTGATGAAAACCAAAACTTATTTCCAACTTTTTAAAATCCTAACCAAGGATTTCGTCATGAAGAAGAGTTACCTCCTCCTTCTTTTATCGCTTTCCGTATGCATGATGGCGCGCACTCAAAAAGCAAAGACGCTTGTCGATTATGTAAATCCGAATATGGGCAATATCAGTCATCTGTTGGTGCCAACTTATCCGTTTGTACATTTGCCTAACAGCATGCTGCGGGTTTATCCGATGCGTGAAAGTCTGACAGAAACTCATGTGGATGGTTTACCGGTCATTTTGACGAACGACAGGGGTAGTTTCGCTTTTCATTTTTGTCCGTTTCAGGGAAAGGAATCCGACTTGAACCCCGTTATCAGTTATACCTATGATAACGAAAAGACCGTGCCATACAAGTATGCCGTGGATCTCGATGAAGTGGGAATCCATGTGGAAATGGCTCCTTCCCATCAAAGCGCTATTTACAGTTTTCGTTTTGATGAAAGCGGAACGCCGTTTGTCGTTGTGAGTACTGATAATGGAAGTTTGCAATTGAAAGGAAATACGGTGAGTGGTTATCAATTTATTGACGATCAAACGAAAGTATATTTGTTCGCCGAATGTAATGTTAAACCCGAAATGGCAGGAGCTTTATCCGAGGGTAAGATTCATTCAGAGCTTGCTGACGTTAACGGTAAAGGAGTTGCCATCGCTCTGCGTTTTTGCAAGGGTACGGAAACAGCCAAACTGCGTTATGGCATCTCATTTATCAGTGCCGCGCAGGCCGAGAAAAATATGCGTCGCGAAATAAAGAATTTTGATCTCAATGAATTGGCAACAGCGGGACGAAAAATTTGGAACGACGCGTTGGGGAAAATTACTGTAAAAGGTGGTTCTGATGACGACAAAACCGTTTTCTATACTTCTATTTATAGATGTTTGCAACGTCCGATCAATATGAGTGAAGATGGGTATTACTATAGCGGTTTTGATCACAGTGTTCATAGTGACGGTGGTCGCAATTTTTTTACGGATGACTGGATTTGGGATACCTATCGCGCTGCGCACCCCTTACGAATTCTTATGGATAGTCAGACGGAAAGTGAGATCTTAAATTCTTATCTTTTAATGGCACAGCAAATGGGAAACGACTGGATGCCTACTTTTCCCAGTACCATAGGAGACCATCGTTGGATGAATTGCAACCACGCTGTGGCTACGATGCTGGATGCTTATCGCAAAGGCATTCGTGGTTTTGACTTCGAACAAGCCTATACGGCAGCTAAAAAAGGAATAGAAGAGAAAAGTTTGATTCCCTGGTGTGGCAAACCTGCGGGTTGGCTTGAAGATTTTTATAAAAAGCACGGTTATATCCCCGCTCTCGCTGAAGGTGAAAAAGAAACGCTACCCAACATCTCGGATTGGGAGAAGCGCCAACCTGTAGCCGTAACGCTGGGCACCTCTTACGATGAGTGGTGTCTTTCCCAAATGGCTGGGATATTGGGAAAAACTGAGGATGCCCGTCATTATTTGGATTGTTCATACAATTACCGCAATTTGTTCAATCCGGACACGCGTTTTTTCCATCCTAAAGATCAAAATGGTCAATTTATCCCCAATGTGAGCTATAAATATGTAGGTCGTGAATACTATTGTGAAAACAACGGCTATATTCATCGTTGGGACATACAGCACAACATTGCTGACCTCGTTTCACTATTAGGAGGTAAAGAAGCTTTTGTGGCAGCCCTCGATTCGTTATTTTCAACCCCTCTGGGCATGGCTCGCTGGCAATTTTATTATAAAATGCCGGATCATGGTGCCAATGTAGGCATGTTTTCCATGGCTAACGAACCTTGTTTCCATATTCCCTATCTGTATAATTATGGAGGGCAACCCTGGAAAACGCAAAAATGCATTCGCACGTTGTTGAAGGAGTGGTTTCGAAATGATTTGATGGGAGTGCCCGGAGATGAAGATGGTGGTGGCATGTCTGCATTTGTGGTGTTTAGTCAGATGGGTTTTTATCCTGTTACGCCTGGATCTCCCAGTTACAATATCGGCAGTCCCATTTTTACGGAGGTTTGTATCCATTTGGGTAATGGACGTACTTTTACCATCAAAGCTCCGAAGGCCTCTGAAGCAAACAAATATATCCGCTCTGCTCGCTTGAATGGTAAAGTTTTAAACCAAGCATGGTTTGAACATGCTGACATGCAGGGAGGCGTTTTGGAACTCGAAATGGGACCTAAACCCAATAAATCATGGGGCACGGAGTTACCTCCCCCGTCTCAAGGTATTTGGCCTACAAAATAATTCAAACAAATAATCCCCCAAAACAGTGAAATTTATGGAAAACAATAGATATCCTTTGAATAAGATTCTTCCGGTCATGTTCGGATTTTTTATCATGGGCTTTTCTGATATTATTGGAGTGACAACGAATTATGTGAAGCATGACATGACAGGATTAAACGATACAACGGTCAATCTGATTTCGTTGTCCTGTTTCCTGTGGTTTCTTATTCTGTCTATTCCAACCGGTATGTTGATGAACCGTATCGGGCGTAAAAACACCGTCTTGGTTAGTTTCGTTTTTCAGGTTTTGGCCATGTGTCTGCCTCTCATTTCCTACAATTTTAGTTTAATTCTGTTGGCATTTTCGTTTTTAGGCATTGGCAATACGATTTTGCAGGTTTCTATGAACCCGCTGGTGTCTGAAGTTGTGAGCAGCGAGAAATTGACGGGCACGTTGACGTTGGGCCAATTCTTGAAAGCTATTTTCTCGTTCTCCTGTCCGCTCATTGCTGCGTGGGGTGCAGGTTCTGCTTTCGGGTGGAAGGTAATGTTTCCCATTTATGCCGTGTTGTCTGTCCTGGCTTTTCTATGGTTGTTTTTGACGCCGATTACCGAAACGAAGAAAAAAAGCAAAGACTTGTCTTTTCGCGTGACGTTCCAACTATTGAAAGACAAGGATATCGTTGCTCTCTTTATTGGCATATTGGTCCTGGTTGGTGTGGATGTGAGTATGAATATGACCTTCCCGAAGTTTTTGATAGAGCGTTGTCAATTGGATGTGGCTCAGGCGGGTATGGGCAACAGCGTTTATTTTTTCTCTCGTATGGTGGGAGCTTTCATCGGAGGTATCCTGCTGCTGAAATATTCTTCACGTTGCTTCTTTATCGGTAGTGTTTTTATCGCTCTTTTCGGTTTGATCGGCATGTGTTTTGCTTCGGGCACGATTCTTACCTTAATCGCAGTCGCTATTTTTGGTTTGGGTTATGCGAATCTTTTTTCGATTATTTTTGGTTTTGCCCTTCATAAAGTTCCTACAAAATCCAATGAGGTCTCGGCCTTGCTTGTTTCGGGCATTTGTGGTGGTGCCATCCTGCCTCCTCTTATTGGAATGATTACCGATTATACTCATACGCAGCTTTCAGCCATGATCGTACTCATTGTGGTGTGGTGTTACATGGTGTGGCTCATTAAGGGTGTGAAATCCGAATAATAACTCGTCAATATAAAAAATCTGTTCCATGAAAAATGCAATCTGTTTTAGCCACAATTTTTGAGAGAAACCTTGTGGCAAAAAAGGGAAAAGATTTATGCTTTTCCCTTTTCAATATATAGCTGTGGTTTGTGCTGGTTGTGGTTCTTCTGGTACCAATTTTATCGAACAGTTGTCTTATCGATGCAGGAATCCCTACAATTTTTACAGGTCAAATCCTCCCTTCATAAAATGAGGGCATCTTCTTTATAGAATAAAGCCAAAGCACAGTTTAATTGGCCTTCCAAAGGAAATTTATACCAATCACTCAGACAATAATAAATACTTTCTTGTAAAAAAAAGAAGCATTTGTAACTATTTCGTAACATATTCTGTGTAACTTTGTAACAATTTTGAAAGAATTTTTTTTAGATCATTATAAGTTGACAAATTTATGCATAACTCGTTTATTAGTCGTCTTTCACCGAAAGAACCGAAGTTTTTTGAATTGTTGAAACAGGTCTCTGAGGTACTGTCTGCTGCTTCTGCTTTATTGCTCGAACAGTTAAAGTGTGAAACAAAAACAGATCGCCGTGATTATTTTCAGAAAATTAAGGAGCAGGAAAGAATAGGAGATCAACTGTCGCACAAAATTTTTGAAGAACTTAGTTCTTCGTTTATTACTCCTTTTGATCGCGAGGATATTCATTTTTTGGCAGATTGTATGGATGACATCGTGGATTTGATTAACAGTTCCTCCAAGCGTATTGCAATTTACAATCCCAAAGGAAATAATCCATGGGCCTCGGAGTTGGGAAAAGTAGTTAGTGATGATGCTGCCTGCATCAGTAGGGCCATGGATGAGCTTGGTTCTGTCCGTAAGAATGCCACTTCATTAAAATTGCACTGTAAGGAACTTCACGATTTGGAGAATAAAGCCGATGATATCTATGAGACGGCTATTATTAAACTCTTTGAGGAGGAAACGGATGGCATAGAATTGGTCAAAGTGAAAGAAATCCTTGCAGAACTTGAAAAAGCCACGGATGCTGCAGAGCGCGTAAGCAAAGCCTTGAAAACGATTATTGTAAAATACGCATAAAAAGGCTGATTTATGATAATGCTTATTTGTATAATAGCGTTGGGGTTCATCTTTGATTATATCAACGGTTTCCACGATGCGGCGAATTCTATTTCTACCATTGTTACAACAAAAGTACTTACTCCTTTACAGGCTGTTTTGTGGGCTGCATTTTTTAATTTTCTGGCCTTCTTCATTTCTAAATTTATAATAGGGGAATTTGGTATTGCCAATACCGTATCAAAAACCGTTTATGAGCAATATATTACGTTGCCAGTTATTTTAGCCGGTATTTTGGGAGGTATCACGTGGAATCTTTTTACTTGGTGGAGGGGAATTCCTTCCTCATCTTCTCATACCCTGATAGGTGGGTTTGCCGGTTCTGCCATTATGGGTAGTGGCTTTCAGGCCATTCATAGTTCTGTGATTCTGAAAATTGCGGCTTTCATCTTTTTGGCTCCGATTATCGGCATGATTACGGCTACGGTTATTTCGCTTTCCATCATGTATATTTGTCGTCATGCTTCGCATAAGCGTACGGAAGTGTGGTTTAAGCGTTTGCAACTCGTTTCTTCCGCCTTGTTCAGTACCGGCTTCAGTATGAATGACTCCCAAAAGGTAATGGGTATCATTGCTGCTGCTATGATTGCTGCACATCCTCTGAATATCGGATTAAATGTTCATACCATTTCAGATATTCCTGACTGGGTCGCCTTTTGCTGTTTTGTAGCTATTTCTCTGGGCACCATGTCCGGTGGCTGGCGTATCGTGAAGACCATGGGGACTAAGATTACGAAGGTTACGCCGTTTGAGGGTGTTGTGGCCGAGACTTCTGCGGCGATCACACTTTATCTAACGGAATTCTTGAAAATTCCTGTCAGTAGTACACACGTCATCACAGGTGCTATTATGGGCGTAGGAGCTACAAAACGTCTCTCGGCAGTACGTTGGGGGGTGACAAAAAATTTGATGACGGCATGGGTTCTGACGATCCCTATAAGTGCCATATTGGGTGCCCTGATTTATCTCATTTTAAAGCTTTTCGTATAGCTCTTTCCTAGAACACATAGCGGATTAGAATTGAAACGGTCACTTTTCTTGTGCCCGTTTTTTTTATTGATACACTTGTGTTTGAATGTTTCGAGGAATTTCCGTGATTGTTTCTGTCCAGAAAAGTAAGGATAAATGTATTCTTGCTTTTCGATGACAATATTTTAATATTACTGTCCGATAAAACTTTTGTGTATTAGCGAAATTGCTGTTTTTATGGTAAATTGCTTCTCTTTTAAGTCGACATAATGGATAAAATCATTCATTTTCACCATTTCGTTATCAATTTCACACAAGGAGAAAAGACAATCCCTTTTTCACAAAAGTTCAAAAAGTGATTGACTATAAGTCAAATACAACTATATCTATAGCGTATATATTTACTGGACACCAATAATATTTTAATCAGTTTGCGAACAGAAGAGACCTGTTGTTTTTAAACCCTATTTGGCGGGTACGATGCTACAGTTCCTGATTTGGGCATCGTTGCCGCAAACTCCGATCATGCAGTCCCTGTCTGCTTGAACAACTATTTGAACCGTCATGGACGTCCAGTTTGAAGTCTTGAACTCTTTTGAGACCAATTGTCTGTTCGTCAGTGTTTCTGTCGCAGAGAGAGCACCTGATCCTGTAATTTCAGCCGTAAAATTATAGGTGCCGGCTGTGAGATAGAGTCCTTCTGCGAGGATGCCTCCGGAACGGACCCAACCGCAGTGGTTTTTAACGCCAGCTTGTCCCAAACGTGTCCAGTACGCATAGCCGTCTTTAAAATCAGCGTTGCGGAAAGTGCTGCTGCTGTGAATGCCACAGTCATCTACAAAATTCGTAGGGTGTATGCAGAGTAGGTCGCAATCGTTCAGATATTCATTGTTGAAAATACGGAAATTTTGTACTGGGGAGTAATCATTTTCCTCCGTATTCGTAAAAGGTTTTCCGTCGAATGGATTGTCTGGCCAGGCTCCAACGGAGTAGCCGCCTGCCAGTACGCAGTCGTAGACGCAGATACTGTCGAGCAATTGTTTCTGTTGCTCAGGATTGGTGCTTCCCCATGGAATGAGGGCGATGGCTTTGCCTCCCCCTCCGGTCGCAGAATTGATGTAACTATGCTCCACGGAGATGTCGGTGAGGCTGTGGTCTGCATCGTCAAAGTCCGGACGCCAGGGGCTGATGCGGCTGCGGGGGTCTTTATAACTTGTTGTGAGCACGATGCCGTCGTCATTAGAATCGAAGAAGCCACGCTCGATGCGCACGTGGTGAGTGCCCTGACCGAAACTGAATCCGTCGCCACTCACGCAAGCCACCTGATAAAGTTTCACGTTACCGAAAAATACGTTGGTGTCTCCATGTAAATTGGTGTGATAGTTGTTAGAGCGTAGAACGTCGATGTCTGTAATAACGATGTGGTCACTGAAATTAATACCGATGGGCAGGATATGAATGCGGTCGCTGCAGGTGCGCGCATAGTGGGTCCAGTCGGGATTTACCGTATAGGGGTCGTTCATGCGGATGGTTCCGGGGCCCGTGATTTTGATATGGTGTAGGAAATTGCCCTTAATAAGGGGTAGATTGACGTAAAGACAGTGTGTCCAAGGGGTTCCCGGAATAACGAAATCGTGACCGAAAGAAGGACGGTAGTCGTAGTCACGTAAATCCCCAGACTGCCAGATAATGGCTCCTTTTTCCAAGTGGAGTTCGACCAAGCTTTTCATCGTGATGCTGGTCAGTACGTAGCGGCGTCCACAGGAATCGGAACTTCCCGGTACGATGACACGGCCTCCACCTGCTGCATTGCAGGCGTCAATGGCCTTTTGAAAAGCGTGGGTGTCGTTGGTGAAGCCATCTCCGCGAGCACCATATTTGGTGACGTCGAAAGTAGCGGATGGTAGCTTGAAATCATATGGGTTGGAGATAAAGTCACGCCAGTTTTCAATGTAGAAGCAGGGCGCCAGCGGAGCGAACTCGGTGGAGTCGTTCATGACGAAGGCCAGAAAACGTGTGCTGAGATGCGTCATACGGTTGCCTAAACGGGCATTGCGTATCGTGTCGAGTGAGAAAGATGCCGTGGCGGGACCTTCGTAAACTAGGCGGTGGTGGGATGGAGTGGTGTCGCTCTGGTGCATCGGGGCTTCAAAAATAGCCAGACGGTGATATTTCTGTAAAAATAAAGGTGAGATGTTCCCCTTGATGTGAAGATGAAGAGAATCTGCCGTACAGCTCAAAATGCTACCGCCGTAGTTGATAATAGGAGTTTCATGCTCAAACGTGATGCGGTCTATCAACCAAGTGCCGCCATGACCGTCAAGAGCTTCTATTTTCAATCCGGCCAGATTACCGGAAATGTATGGATTGTCAGACAGATTGAAATAATAGCTTTTTAGGGGACTTTGGGACTGCAGACTGAAAACTTTTGATTTTTTGAGATCAAAAATGGAATCGGTGTCGGTGATGAAGCTGAGACGTATGCGAGAAACATCGCTGTGGTTTTCCAAGACGAAACGTACCGTGTTGCGGATGGCGAGGTCCGGACTGAAAAGATTGTTGCGACTTCCGCGGAGTTCAGTAGTTGTGAGTTGTCCACCTTTTTTGAAGTTAAAAATCAGGCAGTCATTGGCTTGGGTGATCTTGCCGTTGTGAGCAGTAAAACGGTCCGAAGCGTGAGGGAGCATAAACTGCAGGTCCAGGGGGCGTCCTACGCAGATGCCGTCTATCATGAAGTTGCGACCTGAGGTCCATGTCTTGGTGGTATCCGCCATCACGCCGATCTCTACTCGTGTGATGTGGTGAAGAAAACTGCATGAACTGAGATCAAAAATAACGGTGCGCCATAGGGATGGTAAAATTTGGGCTACAGCATCGAAACGCTGTTTGCCGCTATAGAGCGACAGACGAGTGTATTGATTGAGGGTGGGAGCTTCTTGTGTGAAAACGGTATATTCAAGTAGCGGCGTTTGAGACAAGTTGAGTCCGTGGGGAAAATCCTTATGAATGCTTCGCCATTGGTTTGCCGGCATTTCAAGTGGTTCAAGGAGTAGGGCCTTACTTCCTTCGTGAGGAGCGCAACCAAAGTTCTTGGCGTTGGTATATGTAGCGGTGATGCCATCTCCGGGTACAAAGCCTTCCAGATCGTCATTAAATCCGGCTAGCATTATTTGATGACAGAGAGAAATACGGTTGCTGTAATCGTGAACGATGTTTAAAGCTCCTGCAGGTGCGGCAAAGAGTAAAAGAAGTAAAATGGCGGTATGGCGAAAACTTTTTGAGATCATGAGAAATAGTTTGTTTTTCAATGAGTAAACATTCAGATAAGCAAAGTTACGATAATATTTTCAATCGGATGAATGGATGTTTGGAGAAACCTTTTACAAATTTCGAGAGAACTGTAATTTGTGCTTTTGTGGAAAAAATTGATGAATTGCATTGATCATACGGAAATCTCGCAAAGCTCCCTATCAAGGGTTCTGCTAAATTGTCCATGGGATTTTCCCCGTTCAGTATGAGAAATTGAATCATTTGTTTTTTCTTTCTGTATGGCAGTACAAAAATACAACAAGAGCCTGACGCAATGCAAGTTTTTACCGATGTAATCCCGTTATTTTCCGGAAAAACTCTGCAATCCCTTTGTTGTAGGGCGATGCGGAATGATCTGTTTCGAACTGCGGTCTTTTTGTAGAGACGGGGCGTGCCGAAGCTGCTGAAAAAGTCGATAATAAAAATAAAGAGAAGAAAGTTGATAAATGATTTTGCAAATCTTGTGTAATTAAAAATTATTTAGTATCTTTATAGTCAATAAGATACAATTATGTTAGATACCCA
>Ga0183100_1000487_pt1 | contig 31359 bp, 23 predicted proteins | sample Biomet2_FD_127789 | JGI IMG/M metagenome (GOLD analysis project Ga0183100, IMG submission 127789) | Microbial communities from bioreactor (seeded with anoxic lake sediment) at LBNL, California, USA - Biofuel metagenome 2 | ecosystem: Engineered > Bioreactor > Anaerobic > Unclassified ... | reverse complement strand
CACCCGGAACGGCCGTGATTCGGCCGGTCGCCGGTTAGGCTCCAAAGTTGGCGATGGCCAAAAAGTCTTGGCCGGAAATATCCTTTATCGTCAGCGCGGCACTAAAATGCAGGTTGGCGAGGGAACCGCCTTCGGTGTGGATGATACAATCTACGCCAAGATTGACGGCACGGTCAAATACGAGCGCAACGGGCGCGTTGGAAAACGCATCTCGGTCTACGCCGAAGCCGCGAAGAAGTAACTTCGATATGATATAAAGAGGCCTGAAAGGGCCTCTTTTTTTCGTCAAAGCATATAAAATTCAAGGTTTCGTATTAAATGATTGGGGCGTATTTGCTAAGGAAAGGACCGAAGTCTATCATAGAGAGTAAATTGACAGGAAAGGCTCGGCCTTTTGGAGAACCCACCTTATGAAAAAGAAAGTTTTGTTTAGTACTCTCTCCGTGTTTACGCTTACGGTCATGGTTTCTTGCGGCGGTACCACTTCCTCGGTTTCTCTTGATAGTGGGTCTTCGGCTTCTCCCGAAAGTGGGTCCTCGGCATCCATCCCTTCCTCTTCGTCAGGTGGCTCTTCTAGCACAAACACCTCGCAAAAAACCTCTTCTTCTTCCGTCTCTGATTCGAGGAGCAGTCACACTTCCAATGAATTGGCTGATTACATCAACGGGCTTAAAGAAGACAGCCTTTCAAATCATTTCTATTTTCATTATTACCGTTATGGCAACACGCCCTCCGCTTACCAAGACTGGGATTTGTGGGCCTGGCCTTATCGTCCTGCCGAAGGCGAAGGCGGCAAGTTCGATTGGACAGGTCGTACCGCCAGCCCATCAGATCCTCTCGCAGTCACGGGCGAAGCCAAAGTCGATGGTTTCGGCGGTGCCTGCATTGACATCGACTTAAAGAAAACCTACGTCGGCGGTTGGAATGCCGTCACGAAAAAGATCGGAACCGCGACCGTCAAGTTCACCGACGATCTCGGGGCTCTCGAAACGTCAATTGGCCTTCAGGTCGTCCAAAGTTCCACCCGCACTTCAGGCGGCTCCTTCTGGACTAACGACGGAGGCAACAATTACGTCACCCTCGAAAACTTTAAGATGAAAAACAGCGATGGGACCTTCTCCTACCACGTCTTCGCCAACCAGTATCACGTCAATGGGACAGAGCTGACGGCCCTCCCGGATGGGGCCGACCCGAGCAACCCATTTGCCAGCGACGACGGAAAGAACGTCACCTTCGGAAACACCAAGTACGGGGACGCCTCCATGATTGATAAGGCGCGCCAAAACACTTCGCCCGCCTTTCTTAAAGGCAAGGATGGAGGGGCAACCGACACCTCGCTTCAACACGGAGCCGGCGTGGGTTATCAGATCATGGTCTCCTCCTTCGCCGACAGCGACGGCGACGGGTTTGGAGACATTCAAGGCATTATCGACAAATTACCTTATCTCGAAAGTCTCCATGTGAACGCTTTGTGGCTTACCCCCATCCAGATGTCCGATAGCTATCACGGCTACGACATCAGTGACTACACCCAAGTCGATCCCAAGTTCGGATCGGCTACTTCGGTTGCTGGAAAGGCCAACAATGGCGTGGTTACCCCGGCCACGGCCATGAATGATTACAAAGCCCTTCTTTCCGCCGCCCATGCCAAAGGAATGGCGGTGGTGATGGACCTCGTGCTCAATCACACTTCGACCTCGAATGTCTGGTTCACGAAGAGCGCTCAACTCGACGCGAAGTATCGCGGATATTACCAATGGGGTAATCACCTCACGGATTCGTCGAAAATATCCGTGGGCAATTATTGGTATCCCTATGGCGACACGGCCTATAGTTTCTACGCCAAATTCGGTTCGGGCATGCCAGAGCTGAACTACATGTACCAGAATACCCGCGACGCCGTGGCCCAAATCGCCAAAGATTGGGCCAGCCTCGGGGTTGATGGCTTCCGGATGGACGCGGTGAAGCACATCTTCCTTAAGGACGAAATCGATACCTCGGTCGCGGCCACCGGGTCCGATACCATGATTTCCGATGCCGGCTCCGGCATTGACTATTCCTCTGATTTGACCAAGAACCTCAATTTTTGGAAAGAGCTCGTTTACGATGTGAAAGGCATTTACCCCAACGTTTTCTTCGTCGGCGAAAACTTCGATGGCCACGCTTTCCACGTCGCGCCTTTCTATGAGGCTTTCGACTCCATGTTCGATTTCTATTCCTATTTCAATCTAACGAGCGCGGCCAACACGGCTATGGGTGGGGCCTATGGAAAGACGAACTTCTCTTTGATCGCCGGGAAGAGGACGGACACGGGCGTGGGGGCAGGCGGTTCCTACTCGCCTTCAAGCGATTCGGCCGCCACCAATCCGGGAACGTCCCTCAAATTTGGCGGGACGTGGGATATCCGGAGCGAGCTCGAAACGAATAACAGCTATCGCAAGGGAACCCAGGCCGAGATGAGCGACACCGGTTACGATTCGCTAGGCGGAATGTTCACTTCCAATCACGACATCGCCCGGACCATCAACCGCATTCACGCCTCAGCCGGCGACAGCAACGGCATCACGGCCCAAGGCGAAGTCACGAACGGAGATTACCCCTCCTACGACAAAGAGGCCACTTTGGTCCAGATTGCTCAGTTGATGATGCCGGGATGCACCTGGATTTACTACGGAGATGAACTCGGTATGACGGGCAATCTCCAAGGCAAAAAGAGCACCGATGGTTACGCGGACCTAGCTTATCGCCAACCGATGAAATGGAAGCAAGGGTCGGCGGTGGGCAATAATTACACTTGCGGTTATTCGATCACCGGCAGCGGAACCTCCGTCTCTTGGGACAATCTTAACGCCACCTCGACCGTACCAGACGTGGCGACCCAAACCGTCTCTTCCTCGAGCCATTTCGCGGCTTTGTCCTCCTTTGCGAGCTTCAAGAGCACCCTTCCGGCTCTCATCCGCGGAGCTTATTACCCCAACAATTGGGATGGCATGACTAACTATCTCAATTTCCGGCGGGTTCTCGGCACCAAGGCCTACCACGTCATCATCAACTTCGATCGGACGACTGGCATGAACGCCGGGGCGGGCTTGGCCGGCACGACTCTCGCGACCTTCGGAAACGTCACCCATAGCGACACCAACATCACGATCATCGGTCCCCAATCGGCCGTCCTCTACGAAGAAGCAACTAGTAAATAGACTATTGTCGGCAAAGGTTCAAAGCATAAAAATCCAAGATGTTTATTCTTTGCAATACTTGCACTTCAGAAATACCTTTTTCTATAGAAATACCCCACCAGTCTTGGAAATTAGCTTATTTCCTTATGACCAAAAATTCCCGACATTCTATATATAGCCTCTTTGCATTTCCCTTATTTACTTTGCCAAAAATAATGGTATTCTAGGATAAATTAACCAAGCCTTATGAATAGAAAACTTCTGGGATTGATGGCTATTGCGACCACCGTTTTGGCGAGTGCTGCTGTTATTTCAGTCGTTTCGACGAAGGCTGCCGAACCTGCGGAACCCGTTCAGGTTAACGCGAACGATTCCACTCAATACACCCTCTTTTTCGACACCGAGGGTTACAAGAACGATCACCGCTGGGATTGTTCTATCGAAGGACTCACGAACTTCTATTTCCGTTATTGGACCGGTACTGCAAATGGCTTTCTTCAACTTACCAGGTACTCCAATCAGTATTGGTGTGGCAAGCTGAGCACCGTCAACATGCAAAGCGGTGGAGGCTTTTGCATTAGAAACTCGAGTTCTGGCTCCGATGACACGAATGAAACCGCATGGATCAATTGGGATTCTTGGAAAGGTCAAGGATACAATTGTTTGCAACTAAAAGGTTCAGAAGAAGGTAACCGCTGCGGCGTAAACTGGCTCACTCTGTCATTAGGCGAGGTGAGTGGTGACTGCTCAACGACTTACGTTGCCCCCGGAAGTCTCGCCCCCTCCTACCTGACACAACGGATCTGGTGTCGGGCATCCTCCGATTCTTGGTATTCGGATGGAGTGCGGACGGCAATTCGTTCATGGACATCAGAAGCGACCACTGTTTACATAACGTCCTCGATCCTTAATTCTGTTAACGGTTTGTATTATTGGTATGCTGACATTCCTCTTAGTGTTCAAGGTTTTCAATTCGTCCGTTTACACAAGGCTTTTGATGGAATTTATAATTACAGCGCCAATGGTTCGTTTTCGATCGGCTCGCCAATTAATTTCATTTCTTTCGATTCTGGGCAGGGAAAATACGTAATCTCCTCGGTCGCTCCAATTTCCGATGGTCAAGTATCAGCTAACCTGGCAGCTAAAGTCTTGGAAGGTTATTCGACCTGTTCAAACAATTCCTATAACGGCAACACCGCAGTTTCCTCGCTTTCCACAAATTGGATTAATACTTCCAAAATGAACACGAGTGAATGGTCGACATTCCAAACCACTCAAATTTCCGATTACTCCTATGATGCCTATCACGCGAACAGCGATCTTTATTCCTCCGGCCAAAGCAAATCCGCGACGACTACCTGCGGCGACAAATGGGCTCGGATGCAAGCCGAGGCCGAAAAGCCCACTTCCCTCAATTTGCACGGCGAGGAGAGCGGAACTTTCTCCGAAAGCATATCGGCTCTTGGCGCCTTCGCTTTGTTGGTCTCTCTCGGCTTTGGCGGTTTCATTCTGTTCCGGAAACGCAAGTCCGTTAACTAACCGCAACCCGCTTCGGCGGGTTTTCTTTCGCCCCTTGGAGATGGACAGTTTTACCTTGGTCCGCGAAGCCTTGATGTTTCTTGACCGCTAAGAGCAAGAAAAACCCGAAGGCCAACAAAATCAACAAGCCGGCGCAAGTTCGTGCAAGGAACGGATTTTCTCTATATAATAGAGCCCGCAATGAAACTATCCATTATCATTCCCGTCAAAAACCAATCGTCGAAGCTCCTTGCCCGCCTGCGGGAGGAGCTCTTTCCCTTTTTCGATAAACGGGGAGTCAAGTACGAAGTCCTCATCTGCAGTGACGCAAGTGACGAGAAGAACCAAAAGATCCTTGAGGACGCCATGCCCTCTTTGCCTCCTTCGGTGAGACTGTTGCCTTACGAAGCGACGAAAGGCAAGGGCCACGCCGTCAAACGCGGTTTGCTTGAAGCCAGCGGCGATTTCAGTCTATTTTTTGACGCTGATTTTTCTACAGACCTCAAAGCCTACGATCTCATGGCCGCCGAACTGTCGAACTACGAAGCCTTTATTGGGAGCCGAAACGCCAAGGGTGCCAAAATCCTGACAAAGCAAGGCCTAGTTCGGCGCATCCTTCACTTGGGGGCTCGGAGCCTTGTGAGGGTCATGTATGGCTTAAAGGTCCACGACACCCAATGCGGTTTTAAACTCTTCCGGTCCGATCTCGGGCGCCTCATGGCTGCCCACCAACGTATCGATGGCTTCGCCTTTGATGCCGAGTATTGTTATTTCCTCCGGCTGAACGGGATTCGAACCCTCGAAGTGCCCGTAGAATGGTCGGACGACCCAGACAGCAGTGTCAAAAAACCTCTCAAGACCAGTTGGGATTTCTACGGCGACCTAAGACTCATCAAGAAAGCCAAAAAAGGCTATATCCTGACCGAAGAAGAAAAGAAGGTAATCAACCATGCTAACTGATCGCTGCATAATCGAAGTTCGAAGCGGCAAAGGAGGAGATGGGGCCATCTCTTTCCTGCACGACCGCAACACGGCTCTTGGCGGACCCGATGGCGGCAACGGTGGCCGCGGGGGATCCGTCGTTTTGGTCGCGCGCCGCAATCTCAATACCCTCTATAATTTCCGTCATTCTCGCCTGATTGAAGCTCAAGACGGCGAAAAAGGCTATGGCAAGATGATGTACGGCCATAACGCCGAGGATGTTATGGTGGAAGTGCCGGTCGGCACCGTCGTTAGCGACGAAAAAACTGGTCAGATATTGGCCGATCTCAAAACCGAGGGCCAAACCGTCACGGTTGTCCGCGGCGGCAAAGGCGGTCGTGGCAACGCCTCGTATAAATCCTCGCGCATACGGGCTCCTCGCATCGCGGAAAACGGCGATCCCGGGGAGAAAAAGCGCCTCATCCTCGAGCTCAAGATGCTCGCCGACGCCGGCGTCATCGGTTTTCCTTCGGTCGGCAAAAGTACTTTTCTCAACGTGACCACCCGGGCCAACGCCCCGACGGCCGAGTGGGATTTCACGACCATCGAACCGAATCTTGGCGTGGTATTCCTTAAAGACGGAACCTCCTTCATTTTGGCGGATATGCCAGGCCTCATCGAAGGGGCTCACGAAGGCAAAGGCCTCGGTATCCAGTTCCTGCGCCACATCGAACGCTGCCGGGTGCTCATCCATCTTGTGGCCATGGATGGGAGACGCGACCCTTACGAGTCGTATCTCACGATTAACGAAGAATTGAAGGATTACGACGCCAACCTCGAGAAGCGGCCCCAGATCGTGGTTGCTTCCATGATGGACAGCGAAGGGGCTGCCGAACGAAAGGCGGCTTTCGAGAAAAAAGCCAAACTGACCGCCATGCCTCTCTGCTCTTTGACTCACGAAGGCATCGATGACATCCTGAAGAAGACGGCCGAACTCATTGCCGTCACTCCGGAGTTCCCGGTTAAGGGTCTAGAGACCGGAGGCGTCAAAGTGTACGATGGCCACGCGAAGAAAGGCCCTCTCTTCCGTATCGAGAAGATCAAACCGGGCTTTTTCCGAGTGGTGGGCGAACAGGTCGAATACGTCGAGAAAACCACCAACCTCAAGAACGACGATGGTGTGGCCCGTCTCGTCCATTATTTGGACAAAATCGGTGTGGAAGAAGCTCTCAAAAAGGCCGGCGCCGTCGATGGGGACACCGTCATTCTCGGAAGCTTCCAATTCGAATATTTATCTTAATATCCTCCGCGGAGGCTGGCGAGGTTATAATGTCGTTAAATGGGACAACGGGAGAAGCAGGAAGGGATTGCCGGGCTCCTCGCCACGGTCATCATTCTTCTGACGCTTCTGCTCACGTTTATCCTCTATAGGTAAAAGGCATGATTTACGGTTTAAAAGGAACGATTGCCGATATCCAGAAAGACAGTCTCGTCATCGACGTTCATGACGTTCTTTATGAATTATTGGTTTCCCGCCCGGCTGATTGGAAAGTCGGTCAGGAATCCTCGCTTTTCTGCTACGAGGTTTTCGGAGAGGACGACCATTATCTCGTGGGTTTCGTGAGTCCGCTTGAACGCCAAGCCTTTATGTCGCTCATATCAGTCAAGGGCATCGGCCCGAAAACCGCTCTGAACGCCCTCCGCGCCACGACTCCAGACGATCTTTACAAAGCTATCGCCGCCAACAATACTGCTTTTTTAAGAAAGCTCCCAGGCATCGGCCCCAAAGCCGCCGCTCAGATCATTCTCGATCTCAAAGGGCAACTCACCGAAACCAACAAAAAAGGGAATCCCGCCCAATTCGACGAAGTCCAGCAAGCCCTGAAGGCCCTCGGCTTCAAATCAAAGGACATCGACGAGGCCCTTTCCGCCGTCGATGAACCCAATTTGACGAACGAAGAAATCTTGCGGGTCGCCCTGCGGCACCTGCGGAAGGATGGAAAATGAGCCGACTTCTCGATGCCCACAAAGAAGACGAAGATGCGGGGAGCGAGCTTTCCCTTCGGCCCCAAACCCTTAAGGAATACGTCGGGCAGGAAGAGTTAAAAAGCAACCTTCGGGTTTTCATTACCGCTGCGAAGAAACGCGGAGAAAGCCTTGATCACGTCTTGCTTTATGGTCCTCCTGGCTTAGGAAAGACCACGATGGCTTATGTCATCGCGAAAGAAATGGGCGCCAACATCAAAACCATTAATGGCCCCTCAATCGAGAAAGCCGGTGATTTGGCTGCGATCCTATCGGAAATCGAACCGGGCGACGTCCTCTTCATCGACGAAATCCATCGCCTGCCCCGCGTGGTCGAGGAAGTGCTCTACGGGGCCATGGAGGACTTCAAACTTTCCATCCTCATAAACCGCGATGGCAATTCGAAGCCACTCACGATGCCGTTACCCCCTTTCACTTTGGTCGGGGCGACCACCCGCGCTGGCGACCTTTCCGGACCCCTTCGGGCCCGTTTCGGGATCAGTGCTAAAATCGATTTTTACAATGAAAAGGACATTCGCCAAATACTTGAGAGAACATCGAAGGTTTTCCAGATGCCAATCGAACCGAAAGCGGTGGCCCTGCTCTCTTCCCGGAGCCGCGGCACGCCCCGCATTGCCAACCGTCTTTTCAAACGGGTGCGGGATTTCGCCGAGTTCGATGGAAAAGAAACTATCGACGAGCCTTTGACCATTAAAGCCCTTGAAGCTCTCAAAATCGATGATTTGGGCCTTGATGATGTGGATAAAAAATATCTCATCGCCATTATCGAACGTTTTCATGGCGGGCCCGTCGGGCTCGAAACAATCGCTTCATCAATCGGGGAAGAGATTACGAACCTTGAAGATGTCTACGAGCCGTATTTACTCATGATTGGCTTGATCAATCGAACTCCTCGGGGCCGCGTGGCAACGGAAAAGGCCTACGCCCACCTCAAAAAGCCACATCAGGGATCTCTCTTCTAAACGCTTAAAAAAACTTGTTAATTCGCGCGCGAGTGCGCTATGCTTATACACGCGAACCGCGCGCTTTCTTTTACGCGAGTATCGGAGGTTAACATATGCGCCGCAAAATCGGATACATTCTCTTGGCCGGGTCGCTGCTCTTCGGAGCCGCCTGCACGATTGGGCCGACTCTTGTTTCGCAAGACACCGATGTCTCCTTATCGGCCGGACGCGACCTTGTCTTCAAAATCTCTCAAAAAGGCAAGACCGCCAACGGCGTTAATCCGATTTATTACATCGACAACGACGGCTATGCCGCGGTCGATGCCGTGGCTTCCGAAATCGAAGATCGTCTTTCTGATTGGGGCACCAGTGGCACCGTCACGAAGGAAGGTTATGACACGGTCAGGGTTTCTCTCCGCGCTCAAGGAAACGATGCTCTCGAATACCAGTATTTGGAAAAATACCTTCCCTTCAGCGGTGGGAATTTTTCTGTTGACGCCTCGAAAACGACCGGAACCGATTACGCCGTTTTGCCTGGATGGAGCGACCTTTTCGCCGACCAGACCGCCCGAATAGAATTCATCACCACGAGCACCGGAAGCCTTCCGATCGTCGTCATGCCGATCAATGATAAAAGCACCGCCTACGGCAAGGATGGCGATTTCGCGAAGCTTCTGACGTATTGCAAAGACAACAGCACCGAGGAAGACAAAGAAAAATCCACCGCGGCCGATTATTGCCTCGTGACCTTTTGGGTCAACAAAGAATCAGGCGACAGCTACGCCACGGCGACTGCCTCGGGCGAAGACGCCGATTCCAACGTCAATTCCCGTCTTTTCTTCGCTGAACGCCAAGACTACGCCTGGTATGACGGCGACGCGACCACCGACTCAGACAACTTCAAAGAGGTGCAGCTCATTCCTTCTTCAGCCGCCTTGCAAACTGGAACTTACGACAAAGACAAAGCCGGTTCGGCTGCCAAAGCCGCCAAACTCTACATGTCGATGCTGAACGCCAAGAGCTTTTCGGACGTCGGCAGCGGCTATGACGTCACTTTCGCTTTCGAGGAGCAGGTCAATGCTACGGTCGAAAACCTTGTCGGCTATTCCGATTGGGGCCTCACCCCGGCTTGGGGAGCCACGCTCATCAGTTGCCTCATTTCCTTCCTAATCGGTTGCCTGATGCTTGTGCTCTTCTACGGTCTTGGCTCTTTGGCCATCATTAGCAATGTGGCGATCGCCGTTTTGGGCTCGCTCGTCCTCTTCGGCTATTTCCACGCGCAATTCGGAATCGGAGCCATCATCGGTTTGATTCTTGTGGCTTTGGTCACTGCTTTTGGCGGCAGCTATTACTTCAGCAAGGTCAAAGAGCAGCTTTACCTTGGACGCTCGACGAAAAAAGCCCATCAGGAAGCCGCGAAAAAATCTTTATGGCCCACTATTGACGCGTCTCTCGTTGGGATCATCCTCGGCCTTTGCCTTTACGGCCTTATTCCCGATGTGGTTGGTAAAGTCGGCCTCGTGCTCGTCTTCGGTTCCTTCTTCGGTGGCTTAGCCAACGTCCTGTTACTCCGTTTAGAAGGCTGGCTCCTTGCCAACGACGACACCGTCGAACGCCAAGTCAACAGGGTCTATAACGTCGATTCGACGAAAATTCCTAACGCCCTCAAAGACGAGAAACCCAGTTATTTTGGCCCCTTTGCGGAGAAGAATTTCCAGAAACCGGCCAAATGGCTTTCCATTCTGATGGGAGTCCTACTTCTCGCTTCAGTCGTAGGCGTGAGCGTCTTCAGCGCCGCCTCCAACGGCTCATACAACATCGCCGCCGCCTCAAGCGACAGCACCATCGTTTACGTCGAATACCGCCTGCCGGCCGACATCAGCGACCCGAGCGTCAATAAACTCCAATCGACTGACGACCTCGAGACGAATGTCCTCTACAAGATCTCGCAAGACGGTAAAACCTTGACCTCTGCCGCCTTCTCCGGCGTCGAAATGGTCTCCGGGCCCCTTAATGGCTCAACCGCCAAGTACACCGTCCATTTCTCCGACACCGAAGAGAACTTCACCATTTCCTACTTCACGGTGAAAATGGCCAAATACTACGATCCGGCTCTCTCGTATGATTTCGCCTTTAACGGGGAATCCTTCACCACCTTGTTTGGCAAAGACGGCGTAATCGAAAAGGCCGTCAGCACCTACGCTGGCACCGACAACATCACGACGAGCGTCAAGAATGTCGCCGGCTCCGTTGGAACCCCCTCGATGGCGTCTTTGTGGCTCGGGCTCGGCATCGGCCTGTTAGCTGATCTGGTCTACATGATGCTCCGCTATCGTCCTTCGAGAGGTTTGGCCGCCGGTTTACTAGCCTCGGCTTCCTCCCTGATCGTTTGTGGCTTCTTCGCTTTGACCCGTCTTCCGGTCACCCCGCTCGTGAGTCTTGGTGCGGTGGCCATCGGCTTCCTGACCTTGGTCTATTCCATCTATCTCTTAGCCAAAGAAAAAGAGCTTTTCCGCGAATCGCGCGACCGGGAGAAAGATAACCTTTCTTTCCGCACGAACTGCCTCGTCAACGCCAACAAACAAGGTGCGGGGGATCTCGTGGTCATGCTGCTTCTTTCGTCTTTCGTCGCCGTCTTCTTCTATGGTTTCGCCCCAGCCGAATGGAGCACGATTTTCCTCGGCTTACTGGTGGGCCTTATCGTCATTGCCATCGCTCTCCTGGTCCTTCTTGAACCTTTGTCCGTCCTCTTCGCGAAGTTCTTCTCCCGTTTCCACTTCAACTTCACCTTCCGTAAAAAGAACCTCGAAGCTCCCAAGAAGAAATCGGCTGAACCCGAAGAAGCCGTCTTCATCGGGATCAACGACTAATGCCGTCCTTTCTCGAAAAACTGTTAAGCTACTATGGCTTAACCGATAGCGATTACCAGCGGCTTAACGTCACGTCCTCTTTCGCCGACCTTCCTTTGATTAAAGAGGATCCGAACGTAAAACTCGCCCTTGCCCGGCTGGAGCAAGCCAAACTGAAAGGCGAGCCGGTTCTCATTTATGGGGATTACGACACTGATGGCGTTTCCTCCGCCTCGATTCTCTTTCGGGCTTTCCACGATTACGGGCTCGCCGTCTCGGCTTATCTCCCCTCCCGTTACCTCGACGGGTACGGAATCAACGCCGCCAACGTCGAAAAAATCGCCAAACGGGGCTATAAGCTCCTTGTCACCTGCGATAACGGGGTCACCGCCCACGAAGCCTTGCTAAAAGCCCGCGAACTCGGGATGGAGACCCTAGTCATCGACCACCATGAATTCGATGGGACGGAACCCGAATGCGTGGCCTTGGTTCACGCCGCCCGACTCGGACTCTCCGAACCGATTTCGGCCGGTCTTTTGTCGTACTTTTTCGTGAAAGCTCTGCTTGGCCATGACGATGAATACCTTTTGACTTTGGGCGCTCTCAGCACCCTCAGCGATGCGATGCCCCTTTCCGGGGTCAACCGCTTAGCCGTCCGTCTAGGATTAAGATGCCTTTCCGAACAGCATTATCCTTCTATCGCGCTCCTTAGCGACCGCTCTTCGATCGACGAACGGACGCTTCAAATGGAAGTCATCCCGAAAATCAATGCGGTGGGACGCTTGTTGCAAGGCACCGAAATTAACCGCCTTCTGAACTACTTCGCCTTTCCGGAAAAGGCCGATCTTACTGGCATTTCTTCTTGGCTCAAGGACATCAACAGCCAACGGAAGGAACTGACTCGGCAAGCCGAAGGACTTCTATCGATCGACCCTAACGAAGAGGCCATCGTGGTCCGAACGGAAACCCCAGAGGGCCTCAACGGCTTGCTGGCCTCGCGCCTTCTCGAAGAATACGGAAAGCCCGTCTGCGTCTTCTCGCCCGCCCTCAAGGAACCGCATCTCCTCGTCGGCAGCATCCGCAGCGATGAAGGATTTAACGTCCTAAAAGCCCTTCAAGCCACCAAGGTTCCTTTGATAAGCAAAGGCGGCCACAGCTTCGCTGGCGGAGTGGCAATTAAAGATGAAGATTTTAGCCTCTTCAAAAAGGATTTTCTCTATAGCGCCCTCAAGCATAAAATCGAGAAGAAAGAACAACCCCTGATACCCCTTCTTCTCAGCGAATGCACCATGGAAAACTACCGCCTAATCGCCTCCTTGGGGCCTTTCGGCAACGGGCACGAAGCCCCGCTCTTCCTCCTCGAACGCATGGACCCCACGACTTTCCAATATCTGAAAGATGGGAAATACCTTTCGACCAATCTCCTTCCCGGTGTCCGCCTTTTCTCCTTTTCCATTTCCTCCCACTCGTTTGATTCAACGGACCCGGTGGCCCTTCAAGTCGCCTTTTCCCTTCACGAATGGAACGGGCGGCAATCGCTCGATCTTTTGGCGGAAAAGCATTCCTGAGATTATTGATCTTCTTTGTGACGGCAATGATCCGGATTCTCCTGCAAAACTAAAAAGAAACTATACATTGTCTAACAGCCCTTCGTTTCCCATTAGGAAGCGAGGGCTTTTTCTTGTTTCGTAGTATATAATTACTACGACATGGCGGAAAATGAACCAAGTAAAATTCAACCGGTAACCCTCAGCGTGGAAACCCCCGTCGAGGCGAAACCCCTCCTCCCGAACGGTGGCTATCCGATGCATACCTACCAGGACGTGCGGGATCTTTACTGCACCTACATTGGCGATCCCGCCGACCGAAAGCTCATCGACGATGCCTACAACCTCGCCGCTTTGAAACACGCCGGAGTTCTTCGGAAATCCGGTGAACCTTATATTCAGCACCCGATCGAGGTGGCCTATATTTTGTGCCAACTTCAAAGCGGGCCTGACACGATCGCAGCCGGCTTTTTGCACGATGTGGTCGAAGACACCGACGAAACCATTGAGGACATCAAAGCCCGTTTCGGCAACGACGTGGCCGTAATCGTCGATTCGTTGACCAAAATTCAGCGGATGAAGCTTTCGCACCGGACCGAAAAGGATTTCGAGGCCGAAGACCATCGCAAAATCTTCCTCGGGATGGCCAAGGACGTGCGGGTCATTTTGGTGAAACTCGCCGACCGCCTCCACAACATGCGAACCCTTGACGCCCTTCGCCCTGAACGCCAGCAGGCTCTCGCCCGCGAAACCCTCGACGTTTTTACCCCGATTGCCCACCGTCTTGGCATCTACACCATCCAATCCGAACTTGAGGACCTTTCTTTAAAATACCTCGAACCGAAGAAATACGGCGAAATCCTTAACCTTCTCAACGAACGGGAAAAGAACCGCCAAGGCTCCCTCGAGGCCCTTAAAAAACGCATTGCGGACATTCTCTACGACCACAAGATAAAGTTCCGGATGGAATCGAGGGTCAAATCGATCTATTCCATCTATCGCAAAATGTACCAGAAAGGCTATAACTTCGATGAGATTTACGACGTTTTAGCCGTCCGCATCATTACGGAAACCGAGATGAACTGCTACGAAGTGCTCGGTATCATTCACGCGACCTACAAGCCGATCCCTGGGCGTTTTAAGGATTATATAGCCATGCCGAAGCCCAACCTCTACCAATCGTTGCACACTTCGATCATCTCGGGCGACGGCAATATCTATGAGGTGCAAATCCGGACCGAGGAAATGGACCAGGTCGCCGAGAGTGGCGTCGCGGCCCATTGGCGGTACAAGGAAGGCCAGCATTATAACGCCAAGGAAGAACAACGGGATATTGAGGAAAAGCTTCACTGGTTCCGCGATTTCGTCTCGCTTTCAGGCGAACAAAGCGAAGACGCCAAGGATTACATGGCGGCCCTCAGCAACGACATCTTTAACGCGAACGTCTATGTCTTCACTCCTCTAGGAAAGGTCGTCGACCTTCCGCAAGGTGCCACCCCTCTCGATTTTGCCTACAAAATCCACACGAAAGTCGGCGACGCGGCGGTTGGAGCCCTTGTCAATGGCGTCAACGCTCCGCTCAACACGACCCTCAAAACCGGTGACGTTTGCGAAATCCGCACCTCGAAGAACTCCCCGGGTCCGAACGAAGGCTGGCTCGACATCTGCAAAACCGCTTCGGCCAAGACCCACATCAAAAAATTCCTGAACGCCAAAGCGGCCGAATTCATGGCCGAGGAGAACATCCGCAAAGGCAAAGAGTCCTGCCTCGATTCTTTCCATAATCAGGGCATCGAGGAAGAGGAGATGGAAAAGCTTCTCCAAAGCGACAAGGTCTTTAGTGAATACCACGTCGAGAACCTCGATGAACTCTACACCGCGATCAATAACAAGAATCCGACACCTCTTGCCATCATTCAACTGCTGAATGTTCGACGGAAGGACCTCGGGCCCAAAATCGAGCGGCACAACGCCGCCCAAGACAGCCGCAATCCGGTCACTGTCGAAGGAGCCACGAACATCGCTGTCTCTCTCGCCAAATGCTGCTCGCCTACCCCTGGAGACGACATCGTCGGCTATATTACCAAGGGCAAAGGCATCACGGTCCATCGCGTTAATTGCGTGAACGTCATCAATGAGAAAAAGCGCCTCATCCCGGTCAAATGGAAAGAGGACTTAGGCATCTCGACCTATCCCGTCGACCTCAGCATCTACGCCAACGATCGCCCTGGCCTTGTGGCCGACATCCTCGCCCTTCTCTCGAGCAAAGGAGCGGCGGTGAACGACTTACGGGCCCACATCATCGTGGCGACCATGAACAGCGTCGTGAACCTGACGATCTACGTCCCCGACAGCAAGACGCTCGAGGACGATACCCATGCCCTTCTAGGGGTCAAAGGGGTTTACGAAGTCAACCGCGTCAATCATTAACGAAAGGAACAGCAAAATGGAAATCGCCCCAGTTAAAGGAACCCACGACGTCGTGGGAGTGGAAGCCGCCGAAGAACGTTACATAGAAATGGTGATGAGTTCGGCCGCGGAACTCTATGGCTATTCGGAGATCATCCCCCCAGTTTTGGAATACACCGAGGTTTTCTCGCGGGGAACGGGCGGGTCGAGCGACATCGTCAGGAAGGAAATGTACACCTTCCTCGACAAAGGCGACCGCTCAGTGACCTTGCGCCCAGAGTTTACCGCTGGCGTGGCGAGAGCCATCGTGAGCGGAAAGCTTTACGCCACCCTTGACGCCCCAATCAAGCTTTATTATCACGGGCCGGCCTTCCGTTACGAAAGACCCCAACTCGGCCGTTACCGCCAGTTCAACCAATTCGGAGTGGAATGCCTCGGGCAGGACAGCCCGGAAGCCGACGCCGAATGCATCCTTTTGGCCATCCAAGCCTTTCAGATGCTCGGTTTCAAGGACGTGCATCTCAAAGTTAACACCATCGGCGACGAAGAAACGCGGAAGAATTACCGCGAGGCCCTCAAAGCCTACTTCGCCGGCCATATCGAAGAAATGTGCGGCGACTGCCATGAGCGGCTGGAACTCAATCCGATGCGGATTCTCGACTGCAAGGTCGAAGCCGATCAGAAAATTGCCGCCGGAGCCCCCAGAATCGATAAATACCTTTCCAAGGGAAGCGAAGAGCGTTATTTCAAAACGCTTTCGATCCTGAACGACTTCGGGATCGAGTACGAGAAGGACGATAGCTTGGTCCGCGGACTCGACTACTATAGCGAAATCGTCTTCGAAATTCACGCCGTCGGACCGTCTGGGACAGACTACGGCGCTCTCTGCGGAGGAGGCCATTATGGCGGACTCATCGAGCAATTCGGCGGTCCGGAAATGGCCGGAGTCGGGTTTGCGGTGGGCCTTGAGCGTATCCAATCCGTCATGAAAGAGGAAAACCTTCTTAGTTTCGTGGCCACTGGCCTTGACATCTACGTGATGCCGGTTGGCGAAGGGGCTCTTGAAGGAGCCTTCCAGCTCACCGAGCAAGCGCGTTTGCTAGGCTATAGCGCCGAAACCCCGTTAGCGAGTTTGAAGATGGGCTCCCTTTTCAAGAAAGCGGAGAAACGGAAGGCGAAATTCGCTCTTATTCTCGGGGAAGACGAGATCGCCAAAGGCGTCGCTCAGTTAAAGAACCTTCAGACGAAAGAGCAAAAAGAGATTAAACTATCGGCTCTCGAGAAAGAGCTCGATGATGCCTTCGATGCGGCTGGGTTCGGCGAAGAGCATGGAAATTAGGAGGACAACAACATGGAAAGAACAGACTACAACGGCGAGCTGAGACTCAAAGACGTCGGACGGGAAGTGACCTTGGTCGGTTGGGTGGCCACTAAACGCAACCTCGGAGCCATCGAGTTCATCGACCTTCGCGACAAAACAGGGCTCGTGCAACTCACTGTCCCGGAAAACGTCAAAATTCCTGATGTCCGCAATGAATACGTCGTTCAAGTAAAGGGAAAGGTGGCCAAAAAGCTCACCCCGAACCCCAAACTCCCGACAGGAGAGATCGAAGTCGTTTTGGAAAGCCTCGTCCTCCTCAACAAAGCGGAAACCACGCCTTTCATCATTGCCGACCAGACCGACGCCCTCGAGGACACAAGACTTGAATACCGTTACCTTGATCTCCGGCGCCCCGTCTTGCAAAACCGTTTGCGGACGAGAGCCAAAATCGTCAAAATCGCCCATGAATTCCTTGACGATAAGGGCTTTTTGGAAGTTGAGACTCCGATGCTTAACCTCGCGACCCCCGAAGGGGCTAGGGACTATTTGGTGCCCAGCCGGATCCATCACGGGGCGTTCTACGCGCTTCCACAGAGCCCGCAACTATTCAAGCAGCTTCTAATGATTGGCGGCATAGAGCGTTATTACCAAATCGCCCGCTGCTTCCGTGACGAGGATTTACGCGCCGACCGGCAACCCGAATTCACCCAAATCGATATCGAGACTTCCTTCCTCGACCAGGATCAGATTCTTTCTTTGCAGGAGGAACTGATCGCCCGTTGGTTTAAGGAGATCGTCGGCTACGAAGTGAAACTTCCGCTTCGCCGGATGGACTATTGGGATGCCATGGATATCTACGGAAGCGATAAGCCCGATACCCGCTTTGACTTAAAACTCTCCGATGTGACATCGCTCATGAAGAAGAGCTCGTTCAAAGGTTTCGAAAGCGCCCAATTCGTTAAAGGCCTCATTCTCCCCGGCTACGCGGAGAAAATAACCAGAAAAGAGTTGGACGCCCTTCAGCTCACCGCTCCGAAGTTCAACCTCAAAGGCTATTTGTCCCTCAAAATGGAAAACGGCGTCCTTCAGGGCTCGTTCACGAAGTTCTTGGACGAAAAGTCGATGGGCGATCTTATCGGCTTGCTGGGGCTCAAAAACGGGGATATCTTCCTGTTCGCCGGCAGCGCCTATCGCCGGGACATCGATTTCGGCCTCGGGGCTTTGCGGAACCAGTTTGGCAAAGAGATGGGCCTAATCAAACCCAACACCTACGATATTCTCTGGGTCGTGAATTTTCCGATGTTCGACAAAATCGAAGGAACGGAGAACTCCTATACAGCGGAACACCATCCGTTCACCCGGCCGCGGGACGAGGACTTGCCGCTGCTCGATAAAGACCCCGAACAGGTCTTGGCCTACGCTTATGACATCATCATGAACGGCTACGAAGCCGGCGGTGGAACCCTGCGCATCTACGATCATGATACGCAATGGAAGATCTTCCGTCTCCTTGGTCTCAGCGAAGAAGACGTCGCCCGCAAATTCGGTTGGTTCATCGATGCCTTCAAATACGGGGTCCCGCCCCATGGCGGTTTGGCCTTCGGCCTCGATCGTCTTACGATGATCCTCACCGGGACCGACAACATTCGCGACGTAGAGGCTTTCCCGAAGAACCTTCAGGCGACTGACCCGATGTCGCATGCCCCAAGCATCCCATCTCCGGAAGCATTGGAAACGCTTGGCATCGAAGTGAAGAAAGAGAACTAGCTACTATATTTATAGTAGTTACAACTAAAAGATTACTTATTGTCTACTAGGAGGACAAACACAAATGGAACGGAACAAAACTTTTACGGCCTTGGATGATTTGGCAGTCAGCGCCATTCGGAGCCTCATCATCGACGAAACGAATAACGCCAAGAGTGGGCACCCGGGAATGGCGCTCGACATTGCCCCGGCCTTATACGTTCTTTATCGTAATCATCTTATCAGCGATCCGGCCCACCCGCAGTGGGTCAACCGGGATCGTTTCGTTTTGAGCTCCGGGCACAACAGCGCGCTACTTTACGCGATGCTTCACCTAACCGGTTATGGTTTGACGATGGAGGATCTCAAAGGGTTCCGCCAATTAAACTCGCTCACTCCGGGACATCCGGAGTATCGGCATACCGTCGGCGTCGATGCGACCGCCGGGCCGCTAGGACAAGGCATTAGCCAAGCCGTTGGCATGGCCATGGCCGAAAGAGCCGTCCAGGCCTCTTACCGCGGCGACGCGAACGTCATGAACCATTTCACCTATTGCCTTTGCGGCGATGGCTGTTTGGAAGAAGGCCTTTCTCAGGAAGCCATTTCGCTTGCCGGCCTTCACCGGCTCGACAAACTCGTTCTGATCTATGACGAAAACGGTTCGACCCTTGACGGCCCGACCAGCAACTCGCTCGTCGAGAACGAAAAACTCCGCTTTGAGGCTTCGCTCTGGCGCGTCCTTGAAGTGGCGGACGGAAACGACCTTCAGGCCCTCGATAAGGCCTTGACAGAGGCTCGGGTTTCCTCTGGCAAGCCGACAATGATCATCGTTCATACCACGATTGGCTATGGGACTTCCCTTGCCGGCAGCCACAAATGCCATGGCAACCCTCTCGGAGTCGAAGAAGGTGCCAAAGCTAAAGTCGCGTATCATTACGATTATCCTTCTTTCACCGTCCCATCCGATGTTTACGGTCGTTTCAAAGAAACCTTTGGAACCCGTGGCGCCCATGCCTACGCCGAATGGGAGAAGACTTTTGCCTCATTCAAAAACGCCCATCCGGGCGAAGCCCTTCGTTTTGAGAAAGCCTTCAAACGCGAGAACGCGGAGTTCCTCCCGGTGATCCCAACAGAGTTTGCAAGCGAAGCTTCTCGCAAAACGAGCGGGAAGATCGTGGCCGCCTTACATAACACGATGCCCTTCACTTTGGGCGGCAGCGCCGATGTGGCCAGCTCCGTCATGACGGCGATTCCCGACGATCCGAACTTCAGCCCTGAACATCCGGAAGCCCACAATATGAATTTCGGCATCCGCGAGTTCGGGATGGCCGGAGCCCAAAACGGTATGCTGCTCCATGGCGGCTTAGTTACTTATGTCGGTTGCTTCTTGATCTTCAGTGATTATATGAAGAACGCTATTCGGATGTCCGCCCTGGAGGAAATCCCGGCTATTTATCTCTTCAGCCACGATTCCGTCGCCGTCGGTGAAGACGGGCCGACCCACGAACCGATCGAACAGCTGACCGCCCTTCGCACCATCCCGGGACTTCGCGTTATCCGCCCGGCCGATGCTAGAGAGACCTATGGCGCTTGGAAACTCGCGCTTCTCTCGCAGAGAATCCCGACGGCCCTCATCCTTTCTCGCCAGTCGTTGCCTCTTTTAGATAACTCCGGAGTCGACAAAGTCGCTCAGGGCGCCTACATCGTCCTTCCTAATCCGAAAGCCACTGTTCAATTCGTCGCGACGGGCAGCGAGGTTTCTCTCGCGATTGCCGTCGCCAAAATCGTTCAGGCAAAAGGGCTCGAAGCCGAGGTGGTCTCCATGCCGTCTCTCGAATTATTCAACGAGCAGGGCGAAGCCTATCGCAAATCCGTCCTTCGCCTCGACAAGGCCCACCGTTTCAGTTTTGAAATGGGGTCCGGCGCCATGTGGTACCGGTATGCCGATCACGTTTATTCCCTGGAGACTTACGGCAAGAGCGCCCCTGAGGCTCAGGTCATTGAGGCCTTAGGCTTCACCCCGGAACAAGCGGCCGCCTGGGTCCTCGGTTTGAACTGAGGTTTGCTTCCTCTCGCCAGTCAACGTAAAATCAATTTATGTCATCTTCCTATTACACCCTCGCAAACTATAACCAAAATGGCACCATCGCCATCTCTTTGGCTTCTTTTGAGGACATCGCGACCATGGCCGCCAACTCACTCGAGAACGTTACCGTAAAAAAGAAGAATTTCATCCTGAACAAACCCGTCAGTGGCTGGATCCGCAAGGATGGGAGGGTTCAGCTTTCTTTGGAGGTGACGGTAGCTAAGGGCGCCAAAGTAGAGGAGACTTGCCGCCATATTCAAGATGAAGTCGCTAGCGCCGTTCAGATGATGTGCGAAACCGTTCCCGTTCGGATTACCGTCAAAGTGGCGGCCGTCAAGTGAAGGAATCTCGATGAAGGAGCCGATTGAGTCTTTTGATAAGGCCCTGGCCGCTTATCAGAAAAGCGCCCTTGGCCTTTTTTATCCTGCTCTCATCAGCTTTTTCGCCATCGCTTTCGGTTTCTCCCTTTCGATCATGGGAGGCTTTGCCCTTTCGGGAAACTATGTTCTCGCCTTATTCCTCTCCGCTAACCCCGTGGCTGGCAACGGCGGTTTTTCGACAGCCATTAGCATTGTGGCGGCCGCTTTGGTCGTCGTCTTTTTCGCCTTTTTGACTATCAAAGCCGCAAAGGGCAAATTCTACCCCTTGCCGCTGGCCTTTGCCTGTTATCTTGCCGATTTTGTCTACACGATCGCCCTCTACTTTCCGATCTATGGGCAGATGAGCCTTTCCAATTGGGTGATCAGCTTGGTTCTTCACCTCGTTTTCCTCTCACTTTTCTCCCTAACCGCGGTCAAGTATGCTAAACTATCACGGCTCTTAAAGAAGAGCCGCGTACAGCCATGAATAACGAAACAAGTCGCAACCAAGAACAAGTGATGGCAATGAATGCCATTTATTCTTTTTTAACCTACCTCGATATGCAACAAGAGATCGACGTTGAATCGATCGTGGAGTCGTCCACGGAACTGGACTACAAAGAAAGTCCCCTTTTCGTCAAAGAAACCGTTTTGGGCGTCATAAAGAACTTCGCCTTGATCGTGGGCGCGTTTCAGCCTCGGATGGAGAAATGGACGTTCTCTCGCCTTAACCGCGTGGAGCAGGCTATCCTCCTCTTGGCCTATTGCCATTATTTCTATATCGACCAAACCGTCGAGAAATCCATTGTCATCGATGTGGCGGTTCGCCAAGCCAAGGCGTACCTTGACGGCGGCGATTACAAATTCGTGAACGCCATCTTGGATAAGGTCCTTGTCCGTGGATAAAGAAGCCTCCTTCGTCACAGTTTCGCAAGTAAATGGTTATTTGAAGACGGTCATCGAAGGCATCGCGGATTTTCGCCATTTGACGGTTAAAGGCGAGATCTCCAATTTCAAACGCTATTCCAATGCGGCTTATTTCGACCTTAAGGACGACAAAAGCGTTTTGCCCTGCGTCATGTGGAGCGATTCCCTCTTTTATCTTTCGTTTCAGCCCAAAGATGGCGACGAAGTCTTGGCCACGGGTAGTGTGCAGGTTTACCAGCCAAAGGGCCGCTACCAGCTGTATGTCAATGCGCTTGATCTGTTTGGACAAGGCGCGGAACTGCTCCGTCTTGAGGATCTCAAGAAGAAACTGACCGCCGAAGGTCTTTTCGAAGAAGGAAGAAAACGTCCAATCGCGGAATTTCCCAGCGTCATCGGCTTAATTGTCGGAGACGGTAGCGCCGCCGAAGCAGATCTCATCAAGAACATTCAGAGGCGGTGGCCGCTGGTCGATATTGTGGTTTTTCCTTCGCTCGTTCAAGGGGCCGTCGCTCCGAAAGACCTTCTCCGGGCCTTTAATCTTTCCCAAATGCCTGAACATAAACTCAGTACACTCATCTTCGCCCGCGGTGGCGGAAGCAGCGAGGATTTAGGGGCCTTTAACGACGAGTCTTTAGTCCGGGCGGTGTCAAAGAGTCGAATTCCGACCATTTCGGCGGTGGGTCACGAAGTTGACTTCACTCTTTTGGACTTCGTGGTCGATAAACGCGTTTCCACCCCGACGGCCGCCGCGGAAGCGGCCACCCCCGACCAACTCGATATTAAACAAAGGCTCGACGAGCTTTCCGTTTCTCTTGATGGGGCTATTGGAGGAGTTGTCGAACAATTATTGAACGAGCTTGGCGATTTATCTTCCCGACCTTTCTTTAAAGGACCGGAGACCATGTATGCGGCCGCCTCAGAAGAAGTCGACGGCTTAAGGAAAAGGCTGGACTTGGCTCTTGGCAACGTTTTGGAAATGAAAAGAGCAAACCTGTCGATGGTCAACGAACATCTTGACGCTTTGAATCCTTATGGTGTTTTGAAACGTGGCTATTCAATCACCAAGAGAAAAGACGGGTCGATCGTGAAGTCGGTCGGAGACGTTAGCAAAGACGAAGTTATCGAGAGCCGCTTCGCGGATGGTATAATCACTTCAAAGGTTCAATAGGAGGAAGGGTATGGCCGAGAAAAAAGAGAAGACATTTGAGGATAAACTCGCCCGTCTCCATGAGATAGTCGAAAAGGTCGAAAGCGAGACTCTTCCTCTTGAGGATTCCATGAAGCTTTATGAAGAAGGAAAAGCTTTGGTGGTGGAGCTCGACAAAACGTTAGCGGATGCCAAAGCGAAAATTGGGAAATACAAAGTTATTTCAGAACTGAAAAGTAAATAATTAGTACTTTTAAGGTAGTTTCACGATGAAAAAAACAAACGACAACATCAACATAAAGACGATAAAAGACCCGAATATCGTCAAAGGCTTGGATTATAAACAACTGAGTGCCTTATGCGATGATATTCGGAAAGAAATCATCCTCGAGACCTCGCTTTACGGAGGGCACCTTTCCAGCAACCTCGGGACGGTTGAGTTAACGGTTTCCTTGTATCGTTCTTTTGACTTTCCACAAGATAAGCTTATTTTCGACGTTGGACACCAATGCTACACTCATAAAATCCTGACCGGCCGTTCGCTGGAACACCTTCGACAAAAAGGTTTTGTGAGCGGATTCGAGGATCGGTCTGAATCGGTCTACGATTGCTACGAGGCCGGCCATAGCGGGACCGCTCTCTCCGCGGCAGAAGGTTTTGCAATCGCGCGCGGCAAAAAAGGTGCGAACTACAACGTGGTCGCTGTCGTCGGCGATGCCTCCATCGTCAACGGGCTCTCTTTTGAGGCCCTCAACGATCTTGGATCCCGACATGAGAAAATCATTATCGTTTTGAACGATAACGACATGTCGATCTCGCGTCCTGTTGGTGGTTTGGGACAATTCTTCCGCCACATTTCCACCCAACGTGGCTATAACCGCATCAAGGCTTGGTATCGACGGACGCTTTATAAAACCAAAGCTGGGCATCATCTTTATAATTTCTCCTATTGGATCAAGAGCCATATCAAGGCGGCTTTGGTGCCAACGACCATGTTCGACAATATGGGTTTGACCTATATCGGACCTGTCGATGGCCACAACATTACCGCACTTGATCACGCCTTCAAAAAGGCAAAAAACACCACAAAATCAGCGATTATTCACGTTTATACCACCAAAGGAAAAGGTTATGATTTGGCGGAAAAAGACCAAATCGGTTATTGGCATGGCGTCACGCCATTTGACATCGAGACAGGAAAACCGGTGGATATGCACCAAGGGCAGTTCTCTTGGAGCCACTTCATGGGTGACTGCACGCACCAAATCCTGCATGAACATCCCGAAACCGAACTTGTCGTTCCGGCGATGATTCGAGGATCGGGACTCGATGGTTGTTTCCGGGATTTCCCGAAGCAATGCCTCGACGTCGGCATAGCTGAAGAGCACGCCATCACGTTGGCGGGGTCTTTGGCCATCAATGGAGTTTATCCGATCGTGGCGATCTATTCGACCTTCTTGCAGCGGGCTTATGACCAATTGAGCCACGATTGCGCTCGCCTGAACGCGAACATGACCCTCCTGGTAGATCGGGCCGGTCTCGTGGGGCCTGACGGAGCGACCCATCAAGGAATCTACGATGAGGCCTTTCTGAAGAGCATTCCCGGGGTTGTCATTTCCATGCCTTCGACTCTTGAGGAAGCCAAGGGTTTGCTCAATCTTTCCGTATCGAATCCTCATGGCGTTTTCGCCATCCGTTACCCGCATTGTTTGACCGAGATGCCCACGCAAATGCACCCTTCCAAGGTGGAATTCGGTAAATGGCTTTCCCTCCGGGATTCTTCGTCCGGTTGCTACGTCCTCGGGGTGGGCCCATTAGGTCATAAACTCTATGAACGTTTGGAGAAGCAAAACTCCGAATGGGGCTTCATCAACCCTTTGTTTCTCAACCCCCTCGACGAGGAATGTCTCCGTCGACTGATAAATTGCCGAGCCATCTATCTTTATGACCCTTATGGAACCAGAGAAGGATTCGCCGAGTCGTTGGAATCCGCCTTGTTCCGCCGGGGTTATCATGGAATCTACGTTTGTCGGACGGTGCCGACGGCTTTTGTCCCTCACGCCTCACTCAATGATCAGTTAAACGAAAACGGACTTTCTCTCGACGAAGCTTTCGAAGAGCTTTCCTCTATCGAATAAATAGTTAACATAATCTTTGATTGGCTTACAATGTTTTCGTGAGCAAAATCATTATGCATGTCGATCTGAATGCCTTCTTTGCCACGGCTGAGACTTTGCGTGACCCTTCTTTGGTTGGCAAACCCCTCATCGTCGCCGGAATCGGCCGCCGCGGAGTGGTTTCAACGGCTTCCTACGAGGCACGGAAGTTTGGAATCCATTCGGGGATGCCGACTTACCAGGCTTTGGAATTATGCCGAAACGTCATTGTTCGGTCCGGCGATTATTCCTATTACGAGATGCTCTCTCGTTCCTTCTTTGCTTACGTTCGTTCCTTTTCGCCCTTCGTGGAGGAGGCCTCCATCGACGAATGCTATGTCGACATGACGAAACCGATGATTCATCTAGAAGACCCGGAAACTTATCTCAAGGGCTTTCAGGATGGCTTACTCAAACAGATCGGCCTCCCGTGCTCAATCGGGATCGCCCCGACGAAATTCCTGGCCAAGATGGCTTCCGACATGAAAAAACCTCTCGGAATCACCATTCTCCGCCGACGCGATTTGCCGAGCCGGCTTTACCCCCTTCCGATTGAATCGTTTTTCGGTATTGGCAAAAAAACCTCTCCCCGGCTTCGGGAATTAGGAATCAACACAATTGGCGACCTCCATCAGCGGGTTGAAACGGATGATCCCGCCCTCAAAGAAACCGTGGGCAAGTTCTATTTTGCGATTAAGGAATGGGTCAACGGTTTCGGCGATGATTCGATCGATCTCTTGCCTTTTGACCCCAAAAGCATCGGTCACAGTGAGACCTTTGAACGAGATACCGCCGATTACGAGGAGATTCGTTCCAAGATTGCCCAACTTTCCAAAGAGGTGGCAATGGGAGCCAAAGAGCAGGGCAAACGCGGATCGACGGTCCAGCTCGTCATCAAAGACACTTTTTTCAAAAGCCACGATAAATCGGTAAGCTTTCATGATCCCACCGACAAAGAAGAGGACATTTATGAACGGGCCATCGCCCTTTACGAGAAAAGCTTCTTAGGACTCGAGATTCGCCTCGTCGGAGTCACTCTCCAAAACCTCATTAAGCCCACCCAGGAAACAGTCCAAATGTCTTTATGGAACTATGAGGAATACGAGGAGATGGACCGGACCAGACTCCTGATTAACGAACTTAACCGCAAAATGAAAACCCCGATGCTTAAGCGGGCTTCTGAGGCAAAAAAAGATGACCATCGATGAGGCAACGGGACGGTTTCTCCAGCACCTACGGGTGGAAAAGGGCTTAGGGGAGATAACCCTTTCCGATTACCAAGAAGACCTTCTCTTGTTTTTCCGTTTCTTCCCAGACAAAAAGACCACCGACGACCTTCATCCAAGCGACATTTCGGATTTCATGCGTTCGCAGGCCGAATCCGAACGGGCGGTTCCGACCATCCTTCGGCGCCTCAGCTCCACGCGTAGTTTTTACGAGTTCCTGCTGAGCGAAGGAATTCTCACTGAACCCCTCCCGAAATTTGAGGGGCCGAAACTGCCGAAAAAGCTCCCCGTGGTCCTGTCCGAGGAAGAGGTAGACCACCTTCTCGAGGCCCCTGACCTAACGAAAGAATCCGGCATCCGCGACCGGGCGATGCTCGAAACCATGTACGCCTCGGGATTACGCGTGAGCGAATTGGTCGGGTTACGTCTATCTTCAATAAACAAACAAGCGGGGATTCTGACGATTTACGGAAAAGGCAACAAACAAAGGAGCGTGCCGATATCCGACTTTGCCTTGGATTATCTAGAAAAGTACATCGCTGGTCCTCGGCGGAAAAACGTCGGGCAGGCCACCCCTTTCGTGTTCCTCAACCGTTCCGGAAAGCCGTTGTCTCGAATTTACTTCTTCCGAAAAGTCAAAGAGTACGCCTCGTCATCGGGAATCACGACCTGTGTCTCCCCACATACTTTGCGGCATTGTTTCGCTACTCATTTGCTGGAAAACGGGGCCGAACTCCGAGCCGTTCAGGAAATGCTGGGGCACGCCAATATCGCTACAACGCAGATCTATACTCAGGTGTCGAGTAAACGCATCATGAGCGCTTATGATTTGTATAGCAAGCGCAAATAAACTACTATATTGGGCGGTTTACTCCGCGGAGGATATTTATGAATAAATATAAACGCGTCTTTCTCCTTGTCGCCGATTCAGCCGGCATCGGAGAGGAACCTGATGCGGCCAAATTCGGCGATGTCGGAACCAACACCTGGGTTCACGCCGCGGCATCCGTCGGCGGACTGAACGTCCCCGTGATGGAAAGCTTTGGCGTTGGCGAACTTGCGGACATTCCGGGAGTCAAGCCGATTCATAATCATCCCCACGCGTTCAGCCTGAGAATGAGGGAAGCCTCCAATGGCAAAGACACGATGACGGGCCATTGGGAGATGATGGGCATTCTGACCACCAAACCATTTCAGACGTTCACCGACACCGGTTTCCCGAAGAGCCTCATCGAGGAGCTTGAAAAAGAGACCGGCCACAAGATCATCGGCAATTATGCTGCGAGCGGAACCGAAATTCTCAAGGTTCTCGGAGAAGAGCAAATGAGGGACAACAGCCTCATCGTCTACACATCAGCCGATTCCGTCTTGCAAATCGCTGCCCACGAAGGAATCACCGGCAAAGAAGAGCTTTACCGTTGCTGCGAAATCGCTCGCAAGATTTGCATGAAACCGGAGTATTTCGTCGGCCGCGTAATCGCAAGGCCGTACGTTGGGACGAACAAGGACGACTTTAAGCGCGTCATCGGCGACCGTCATGACTACGCCGTTGCCCCGTCTAGCATCACAGCGATGGATATTTTGAAAAACAAAGGTCTCATGGTCAGCTGCATCGGCAAGATCAGCGACATCTTCTGCGACGATGGAGTCGTGAAAACCGTCCACACCATCAGCAACGAGGATGGCATGGACCAAACTATCAAACAGGTTAAAGACGACAATTGGGAAGGCCTGTGTTTCATTAACCTAGTCGAATTCGACAGCGAATACGGCCATCGGCGGAATCCGGTCGGCTACGCTCGTTGCCTTGAAGCCCTTGACATACGCCTGGCCGAGATGATCAAAGTCATGCGGAAAGACGATCTGCTTCTCATCACGGCCGACCACGGCAATGATCCGACCCACACCGGGACCGATCACACCAGGGAGAAAATCCCTCTTCTGGCCTATTCGCCTTCCATCACCAAGGGCTGCTATCTTGAGGAGCGTTCGACTTTCGCCGACATCGGCGCGACAGTTCTCGAGAATTTCGGTCTCAAGAGCGAAAAGCCCATGATCGGACAACCGATCAGCGAGATCGATCGCTAAGGAAAACGCCCTTTCGGTAAAACAATACCTTTTCAAGTCTCTTTGCTTTATCAGCGGCGCAATCCTTTGTATAGTTACGTAGGAAAGCGCCGCTTTCAATTTATAGGAGAACAAATACCAATGAACGATAAAAAAACGTCGATAATGCTTCTGCCGTTAGCCGTTTTGGCTCTGACCGCTTGCGGGATTCAATCATCCTCGAGCGATTCCTATGATTTGACGTGGGTCACCCCTACGAGCACTCCGGCTTTGGCTTTTTACGACCAGGGAAAAAACTCAAACTGGGTTTCTTCGTCAAACCCGGCTACCGTGGTCGTTCCGGCTTTTGGCGCCGGAACCTTCGATGCCATAGTCTTTGATGGCGTGAGTGGCCTCAACCTCATCAAAAAGAACAATTACGATTACAAAATGGCCAGTTGGATTTCCGGAGGTAACTTCTTCGTCGTCTCAACGAAGCACGCTTCAAAAACAGAATTCGCCGCCGGACAAACGATCACCGGCTTCGTCAAGGCCGGCAACGCGGCTCAGACCTTCCTTAAGATCTCGAAGGACAAATGGGGTTGGAACTACGCCGACTCCGACATCGAGTTTCTGGAAGGCGTCGCTCAAATCCAAAGCGCCATTTTGTCTAACGACCAAGCCCGCGACTACTGGATCATCGCCGACCCCATTTATACCTTCGTCAAGGCGGCTCTAGCCGAAAAGGATATCACCCTCAATGTGATTTCCGATCTTCAGGCCGATTTCAAAACCGCCTATGGCCTCGGAACCATTCCCGCGGCGGCCCTTTTCGTGAAAGGATCCGCTTATTCGGCCCATCAAGGAGTTTTTGACCGTTTCGTTGTGGAAACTCAGGACCGAGTCGATGACTCAATTGACGATGTCACCAAAGTCGTTGCGGCTATCGATGCCTACGGAGACGATATCGCCGCCAAAGAGCGATTTGGTTTCTCCTCGGCCATGGTCACGGCCAATCAGGGAAACGGAGCCAACAAGTTCGCCATGCTCAAAACGGGTGAGGTCACGGACGTGAAGGCCTTCGCGAATGGCTTTGCCTCCGTGATTCTAGGCTCGACGTTTGATGATTCCTTCTTCCTCTCGTAGAATAAAGGCGTCGCGCGAACAAAAACCACAATGAATAAGAAACGAACTTGGTACCTGAAATTCCTCATCGGTTCCGCCGGGTTCGTTTTTCTTTTCCTTGTCTGGTGGCTGGCTTCCTATCTAATGCATCTTTCCGGAAACCGCCTGCTGCCTTATCCTTCCGAAACCATCTTGACCATGTTTGGCTATATGTTTGGAAGCGGGGCGGGAAACACATTCGTGGCGGCCGGCTGGACGATTCTTCGCATCCTGATCGGCTTCGTGGTTTCCTTCATCTTAGGTGGGATCTTCGGCACTCTCGCCGGGGTTCACAAGCATTTTGGGGATTTCATGGCCCCGTTCGTTTTGTTCTCGAAGTCGGTTCCCACGGCGGCCATCGTCGTCATCCTCGTTGGCGTTTTCTACCAGTTCCGTGGTTTGCCACCTTATATTCCTTGCTTCCTCGTTTTCCTTGTTGCCTTCCCTTTGATCTACGAAGCCTTCCGAAAAGGCCTCACAAGCGAATCGCAGGAAGTGAAAGACGCTTTAAGACTTGATTGCGGAAACAAAAGTTTGCGGGCAATTTTCTTCGTTGAACTACCGGACGCTTGGAATTTCATCGCCTTAGCTCTTGCTCAAAGTTTGGGCTTGTCGGTCAAAGTTTCTGTTATGAGCGAAATCCTTGTTAATAGTTCAAGCGCCCAAGGGGGAATTGGCGCCCTCATCCAGATGGCTTGGCAAATCGATGGCGACATGAAAAGTGTCATTGCCTATTCACTGATCGCGGTTATTCTTTCTACTCTTATGGATCTGCCTTTAGCCCTTCTTAAACGCCAAGTCGAAAAGAAGATAGACTAAAGTAATAAACCTGAACCGGTTCAATTAAATAAGAAATTGGTCTGCCTATGATGAGCAGACCTTTTTAGTCTCAAAAATGGAAGAAGCGGCTTTACAAAGAGAAAGGCAAAAACAAAAAGACACCCAATAAAAAGACGAACCAGATAGAAAGAAGCCAAGAAAGAAAAACTATATAATCCTTGGAGGAATGCCTCCGCTGGAAAGCGATTGGCAGGGTAGAGGAGTCGTTAGTAGTTATTTGGTACGTCAAGAAAAGGGTGAAGAAGTACCGTTATCGGTGGAAAAGTCCGCAGCCTACTGTTGGGTTACTCTATTAAGATGTTTCCTAAAAATGGTGGTTTCTTTTATTTGAGTTAACATAATGGCTATTATCCGTAGTGCCTTCTTTCTAAGATTGTTTACGTACTTTCTAAGACCTGAATATAGTTCACTAAGCAAATATTTCGGTTCGTTTTCCGAAGTTTCAACACGAAGCAAACCTGTTTTGCCGTTTCCAAATCTCTTGTCTGGTTCGTTGCAACATGGAAAGAAAACATTTCGAATTAGATGGCTGTCCTTAGTATGCCAAGGCTTAAAGACGGTTTTTTCCTTCGATGATGTTTCCTTTCGAAAGCTTTCTTGGAAATGCGATGCGTGGTTCTATTAATTATCCTTTAGGCTATTGATAAAAGAAAAAGGGCTCAAGGCCCTTTTGTTCGCTCAATTTATTTACGCTCTGCTCGGTGGCTAAGTAAGCCTTCGAGATCGATCTCTTTTCTTTTGGCTTCACTGAAGAGATGGACAACGACATTTCCCGCGTCGACGATCATCCATTCGGATTCCGGCAAGCCTTCGACTTTGACGTCGAGACCGTCATTGGAAAAATCGGAAACCAAGTAATCGGCTAGGGCCGTTAGCATTCGTGTGTTCGTGGCGGATGCAATAACCAGGTAATCCGTAAAAGGCGTCT
>Ga0183100_1000486_pt1 | contig 31384 bp, 32 predicted proteins | sample Biomet2_FD_127789 | JGI IMG/M metagenome (GOLD analysis project Ga0183100, IMG submission 127789) | Microbial communities from bioreactor (seeded with anoxic lake sediment) at LBNL, California, USA - Biofuel metagenome 2 | ecosystem: Engineered > Bioreactor > Anaerobic > Unclassified ... | reverse complement strand
GCAGGTGCTCTCCCAGCTGAGCTATGCGCCCATTATAATTGGTGGAGGAAGATGGATTCGAACCATCGAAACTAACGTAACAGATTTACAGTCTGCCCCCTTTGGCCGCTCGGGAATTCCTCCATATTTTGTTTTATTTATAACACAAGTTTTAACTATTCATTTTCTTGTATTATTTTATTGGAGCTGGCAATAGGAATCGAACCTACAACCTGCTGATTACAAGTCAGCTGCTCTACCGTTGAGCCATGCCAGCATATTTTAAATAATTTATTTATAATGGTGGGCACAACAGGGCTCGAACCTGTGACCCCCTGCTTGTAAGGCAGGTGCTCTCCCAGCTGAGCTATGCGCCCATTATAATTGGTGGAGGAAGATGGATTCGAACCATCGAAACTAACGTAACAGATTTACAGTCTGCCCCCTTTGGCCGCTCGGGAATTCCTCCAAAATTAATTATTTAAAAACTGTTGTTTTATCATTAATCAACAATGATTAGTATATCTGCAAAGAGCTTTTATTTCAACCCTAATTCTACTGGTTTTAGCCAAATTAGATCTTAATTCCTCTTAATTACTACAAAATACTCTTATTTAACATAACATCCTTAATTTTTTTCAATTATTATATCAAGCTTCTCTAGATCTAGAACTGAATAGCTTATTTCTTTCTATTCTTTGATAATCTTCTGTTGTAAGTCTTTTCTTTAAAAGTCTATAAATATTTATTATTACTGCATACACTAAAAGTAAATACGTTGCACGTTTTTTCATAATTACCTCATTCATTAGTATTAATCCCCATAAATTATTTTTTTATACTATCTTCCTTCTATTCCTCATATATATATTTTATAAAGGAGGTATCTATCCTTGATTAAACCAGATATTAATCTTAATTCTATATTCTCTTATAATCTAACTCTAGAAATCAAAAATTATATTACTAAAGATACTGTAATTGTTTGCATCGGTACTGATAAATGTATTGGAGATTGCTTAGGTCCTTTAGTTGGATCTATATTGACAGAAAACTTTTTCCCTTTACCTGTTTACGGGACATTATCCTCTCCAATTCATGCTTTAAATATAGATGAACGTTTAGATGAAATATATTCTAATCATCCTAATGCATCTATAATTGGTGTTGATGCTTGCTTAGGAGATGCTGAAGATATTGGAGAAATTCGTATAAGAGACTATGCAATACACCCTGGTAAAGGAGTCGGAAAAGAACTTCCTGAGGTTGGAGTTGCATCAGTTATAGGTATCGTCGACTCAAGTGATAACTCCGAATTCTTTTTTTCACATAGTATCAGGCTTTCTTTTATCATGAATATGGCTAAAATTATATCTCGAGTATTTATTGAATCTTATAATTTAAATCGGGGAGAATTTCCTATACTTTAGTCTTTAAGACATATTCAAAAAATAAATAACAGTCAAAATATATACTTTGGCTGTTATCTATTTTATTATTCTATAAAAATTATTTGTTGTGAATTTGTCTTACTATCCAACTTATCTATATAACCAAGCACCTTACCAGTTCCCTTAGCAACACATTCAACAGAGTCCTCAGCAACCGTTGTTGCTATCCCTGTTTTAAATTCTATAAGCTTATCTAAACCATGTATTAATGCTCCACCACCTGTCATTAACATCCCTCTTTCTATTATGTCCGAAGCTAGCTCAGGTGGTGTTTTTTCCAATACTTTCTTTACTGTTTCAACTATAATTTCTACAGGTTCTTTTATTGCATTTCTTATTTCTTCTGTAGTAATTTCTACTTCATCTGGTAATCCCGTTACAATATTTCTTCCTTTCATCATACATGCTAGGTTTCTCGAATTTTTAAATGCCGAACCAATATTTATTTTTAAATCCTCAGCTGTTTTTTCACCTATCATTAACTTATATTCATTTCTTACATATTTTATTATAGCATCATCAAACTTATCTCCAGCCACTTTTATTGATTCTCTCTCTACTACTCCACCTAATGAAATAACTGCAATATCACAAGTTCCACCACCAATGTCTACTACCATACATCCATTGGGTTTAGTAATATCTAATCCTGCTCCAATAGCTGCTGCTAAGGGTTCCTCGATTAAATGAACTGTCTTAGCTCCTGAGTTCATAGTAGCGTCAATAACAGCTCTTTTTTCAACTTCTGTAGCTTGAGATGGTACGCAAACAATCACTTTAGGTGCTCTAATACTTCGCTTTCCACATGCTTTCTTTATAAATTCTTTTAGCATCTTTTGTGTTATATCATAATCTGAAATAACACCATCTCTCAATGGTCTTACTGCAATTATATTTCCTGGAGTTCTTCCTATCATTTTTCTTGCTTCTTCCCCTATAGCCAACAATTTATTATTATTTTTATTTATAGCTACAACAGAAGGCTCTTTTAATATTACCCCTTTACCTCTCACATAAACTAGTACAGTTGCTGTTCCTAGGTCAATTGCAAGGTCTGTCCCGGTTTTCCAAAAGCACATCTCTTATTCACTCCTATAATACATATTAATACCCATGTTTACATAATTATACTAATATTATATTATAGTCTTAATCTTATTAAGATTCAATGATTTTATATTTCATTTGTGTAGCTTTTCCACCTCTAATATGTCGTTCAGCCTTATTTAGCTCTAAAATCGAATGAGTTTCTTGTGCAATCTCAGGATTAATTTTTAAAAGTCTCTCTGTCATGTCTTTATGGATTGTACTTTTACTAACGCCAAAAACTTTAGCTGTTTTTCTTATTGTAGACTTTGAATCTATAATATATCTTGCAACATCTAATACCCTTTCCTCAATATAGTCTTTCAAAATACCACTTCCTTGACTTTATCTTTTATTGATTTTTTATTTAAATTATTTTTATTAGTCATCCATTTTTAACTAAAATAAATGACTAATATTTATTTTTCATAATGTTTTACTTAGATTTTAATGTAAAATACTTTTCAGGATTAACTTGATCACCCTTCGCATCAATTACTTGTAAATTTAGAAATTCTCCAAACACTTCTTTGCTAAATACTTTTGCAGTATCTCCAACTTTAGCAATAACTTGATTTGCTTTAATTTTATCACCTTTTTTTACTAATACGTTTGCATCAAGATTTCCATATCTTGTTTTTAATCCATTCGCATGTTTTATTTCTACAACTACTCCTTCTTCAACACCTGAATTTTCTATGAGTTCTACCACTCCGTCTGCTGCCGCCTTAACTTCAGTTCCTATTTTTGCTTGTAAATTTATACCTCTAATAGTCCTAAAAATACCTTCTTCCATCTTTACTGGTGCAGGGTAGGTATACTTTCTACTTTCAACACCATTTATCGGATTTGAAAATCTTACTGTATTAGTTGTAGATACTGTAGTAGATTTTTCTGTCTTTGTTTTATCAACATTGTTTTTATCAGCATCCGGAACATTTTCTACTCTCTCAGCATTTGGAATTTCATTGATTGTTTTTTCCTCATTGCTAGAGTTCAATGTTAAATCTTTATTTATATCTTCTGTCTTATTAACTTCATTTTTATTACTGATAATTTTATAAGAAATAGTTCCTACAGTAACTATTATGCAAAGACAAAGGAATAAAGCGATATAAAATCCCTCCTTCCTAACTAAATTTCTAAACTTTTCTTTTAAATTTTTATTCAATATGAACACCTCCTATTGTTATAGTTCCCTTTTTATGAAAAATAATACATAAACATATTTTTTTATTGCATATTTTTATAATTTAAAATTTGTAATTTCTATTTAAATATTATTAGTTTAAAGTATATCCATTTTAAAATTTTTTAAACAAAAAATAGAAACAATATCTATTTTTAGTTACCTAAAAACAAGTATTGCTTCTATTGCGTATATTATTAATTAACAATTGGCAATTAATATTTAAAATCATAGATTTTCTTTATATTAAAAGTTCTTAGTTGTGCTATCGCACTCTTTTTAAGGTGAAATGTTCTTAGTTGCACTTCGCGCTTTTTTCTAATGTGAAATGATCTTAATTGTGCTGATGCACCTTTAATAAGGTGTATATTTTATTTCTTGAATTTCAACCCCACTATAATAATGTTTAAGAATCTCATCATATGTTGATCCATTTTTAGCCATAACATTTGCTCCCCATTGGCTCATTCCAACACCATGACCATAACCCGTACAATTTATTTTAACTATATCTTTTTCAAAATCAAATTTTAAATTTGTTGAATTTAAATTAAATAATTCTCTAAATTCTGTTCCTTTTATGGTTTTATTCCCCATTTTGATTTCTTTTACACTTCCAGATTCAGTATAACTCTCAATTTTAATTAGTGATGCTAAATCATTTTTTTTTACATTAGCAGTTATATACTTTGTATTAATCTTATTTACAAATTCATTTATAGGAATCTCTAAAGTTGTTTTATATTTAGGTGCAATTTCTTCTCCTTTACTTTCTTCAGATTTCAAGTATGGTACATCAATTGAAAATACATCCTTTGCATCTTCAGTCTTACCTGAACTAGTCGCAAAAAATTGTGGATATTCTAACACTGAATCCCCATAAGTAAGAACTTGCCCTTTTGTATCTAGAACTGCTTTTTTTATTTTGTTCCAATTGCTTTCAGCTTGGCTACTACTCCATTTAGACATTCTCTCTTCCTTACTCATATATACTTGACAATTAGTTGTATCACAAATTTCAGCACCTTTATTTTTTGAATCTTTGTCTGGATTATTCCTTTTACTCATATAAAATGTCCTTGCAGCTATCGCTTGTGCTTTTAAAGCTTCTTCATTAAAACTTGCAGGGACCTCACTCGCTACTACTCCCATTATATATTCTTCTAAATCTAATTCCTCTACCTTATCTTCTTCTTTATGATAAAGCTTAACTTTCCCGTTAATGGGAAATGTTATTTCTGAATTCTTAACTATATTTTTATTATCTAAATTAAATACATTAATGCTATCTTTACCTACTCTAAAAAAGATTAATGGTAATATTATTAATATAGTCAAAATAATTAAAGTCATAATAGCAATTATTTTTATATTACTATTAATTTTTATATTTGTAGTTTTCATATTAATTATTTTCATTATTCATCTCCCTGTATAATCTAGCTATAACATTTTATAGAAAACTAAATACCTTTCTAACGAACATTACGACTTAAATTTCTTTTTTTATTCTTAATTACTAATCTGACTACCCCACATTAGTGGAAACGTGCATTTTATAATTCAATTGCTATTTTAAGTGATTATTCAATACCACAATCAATCTTAGAAGCACCTAAAGAGGATATATTAAAGAATTCTCCTAGTACATCTAGAAAAGGTATCGCATGGTCTGAACTTAGCAGCTAATTAATATAGCTGAAGAAGCTACAATTATAAGACCTACCGTTACACGGATTCACGGTTAAAATTTCTGTTTCAATAACATTAATAAATGCTATTGAAACAGAAACTCTTATTAATTCTTTCGTGTTTTAAAATGCTTTATTTATCACGAACTTTTTACATCACTATTATTAGCGTGTCTAAAACATGCACTATAAAGTATATGTTTTAATTCTATTATTATGATAATTATGTTAACATGAATTACCTCGAAGCTTCTTGGTCAATATAGCTACTGCTACAAGTTTATCCAAGCTTACAAGGTCGCACCGACCTCAATGTAATACCAATAGTTTATACCAGTAGATTTTTCATATTTTTACTATCATTGATGTCCTTGTCGTGATGTGTTACACAACTCTTAGTAATACATATTTTTTGTTCTATATTAGGATATATTCTGTATTTATAAGCTTTTAAGTTAATTGTTTACGACAAATTCATCCCCTAGGCTAAAGACCATAGTAGATTTCTTCTAACATCCTTTAAAATTTAAATAAAAAAGAAGCTATCCCAAACAAGATAGTTTCCTTTTATAATATTTATCTTATATATTTATTCTATAAATTTCTGCTCCTAATTTTCTAAATTTTTCTTCAATGTTAACATATCCTCTATCAATATGATAAATATCACTTATTTCTGTTTGCCCTTCTGCTATTAATCCGCTTAGTATCATTGCTGCTCCAGCCCTTAAATCTGTTGCTTTAACTTCACACCCTGTAAGTTTTGGCATTCCTTCAATTATAGCAGTTCTACCATCAATTTTTATATTAGCACCCATCCTATTTAGTTCAGCAACATGCATAAATCTATTTTCAAAAACTGTTTCTGTAATAACACTAACCCCCTCAACTATGGACAATAAACTCATCATTTGAGCTTGCATATCAGTTGGAAACCCTGGATATGGAAGTGTTTTTATATCTAATGGCTTTTTAGGACCTCTTCCATCTACTATTACAGAATCATTCTTATAATCACTAAAAATAATTCCACATTCTTTTAACTTCTCTATTATAGGTCTTAAATGCTCCTCATTTACTCCATTAATCTTTATCTTACTACTTGTAATAGCTGCTGCTATCATAAATGTTCCAGCCTCTATCCTATCGTATATAGGAGTATACTTTATTCCTTTTAAATTTTTTACTCCATCTATTGTTATTTTTCCAAGTCCTGCCCCTTTTATCTTAGCACCCATCTTATTTAAAAATCGTGCTAAATCCCAAATTTCGGGTTCTTCTGCTGCATTTTCTATTATTGTTGTACCTTCTGCAAAAACTGATGCCATCATAATGTTTTCTGTTGCTCCAACTGAAGGAAAATCTAAATATATTCTACTTCCAATCATTTTCTTTGCTTTAACTTCTACAAATCCATGACCTATTATAACGTCAGCTCCAAGTAACTTAAATCCTTTAAGATGCAAATCTATTGGTCTACTACCTATGTTGCATCCACCTGGTAATGATAATTTACAATACCCAAATCTAGCTAACATAGGTCCCATAATTAGAAATGATGCTCTCATTTTTCTCATAAGTTCTGCATTAGCATCCATTTCTACTATATTTTTTGTATCTATAGTTAATTTATTATTCACATTGGAAATATCAACATCACAATTTAATTCACTTAATAACTTACATATAACTTCTACATCTTCTAATCTAGGTGCATTTTCTATAACGATAAGTTCTGGACACAATATAGTTGCTGCAATTATAGGCAAAATTGAATTTTTTGCGCAGCTTATATCAACTTCACCTTTAAGTTCTTTTACATCTTTAACCACTATTTTCTCCATATTATCCTCCATATTGAATTGTTATGCATCTAAAAAATAACTGTCCAAAGATACAACAGATATTTTGCATCAGATAAAGACATGAATTTTACTCATATAAAAACCTATTCACACAGTATGACACAAAATAGACAAGCATATTGGAATTTTTTTAAGATGCTTTAGTATGTTGCAAATATTATTGGTGTACCAATTATTATATATGACCCAGTATTATACTTAGTTAGTGCAAAATTAACTTTATCTCCATTATTTAAATATCCTGTTCCTGTATAACCATTGTTAATATTTAATAAATTTGTTTTTTGTATATTATTTTCCTTTGCTAATTTATCTATAGAATAATTATTGTCTAGCCCTTTTTCTTTTCCTTCATAATAAAAAAAGTATTGTTTATTTTCTGATTTTTTATTTTCTGATTTTTCAAGTATTGTTTTTAAATCTACCGTTGTATATTTAGCACTTTTATTTATTAATGTGATTTCAACATAAGTATATTTATCTTCACACCACATTTTTATATTAGTATAAAAATTATTATTAAAGATTTCAAATTGATTTTTATTAATTTCTCTATAGCTACCATTTATATTATTAGTTAAATATTCTTTTATCCTAGCACTTTCTTTTCCAATATTGTCCCTTGTTTTATATTGAAGCTTTGCGCCATTTTCTTGAAATTCACTTATATTTGTTATATTTGTTTCTAAAACACTAAATGAATTTTTAGCATTGTTTACTTTATTAGAAATAGCTCCTATATTTAAAAAAGATAATACAATTAAAATTACTATACTGAATTTTATATTCATAGTAATCCCCCCTTAATTTATCTTTTTAAATTATGACCATCTCTTTCAATTTTTATTCTCTTTATATCGAACTATATATATATAATATAAATTTATTAAAATTTTGTGATAGATTGTCAACATCTAGAATAAAAATAGCAAAAAATAAAGTGTACCTCTTTATATAGATTTTCTATATAAAGAGGTACACTTTAAATTATACTTATTTATTAGATTTTTTTAATATTAATCTTTGCTTAGCTCTAAAGAATGCTGATTCTGCTCTATCTTTATTAAACTTATTAGCTTCCTCAAGTCTTTTCTTTGCCCTTATCATTGCTTCTTCTGCTCTTTGTTCATCAATATTCTCTTCAAATTCAGCCGCATCACTGCATATTATCATTTCATTTCTACTAATATGTACGATTGATGTTGAAATAAATAATTCCTCTTCAATTCCTTTAGAATCTTTAAATTTCGCAATACAAGGTATAGTACTTGCTATCATATTTGCATGATTTGCTAATACTTCAAAGCCTCCATCTGCATTTTTTAAAAATACTTTTTCAACTTCGTCATTATAGACCTCATGATCTGGTGTAATAATTTTTAGTAAAAAGGTACTAGCCATTATTGCTCATCCCCTTATCCTAAGCTTTTTGCTTTTTCTATAACATCATCTATAGATCCTGCAAATAAGAATGCTGATTCTGGTAAATCATCATATTTACCTTCAAGAATTTCTTTAAATCCTCTTATTGTTTCTTTTACTGTAACATATTTTCCTTTCATTCCAGTAAATTGTTCACCAACTGTAAATGGTTGTGATAAGAATCTTTGTATTCTTCTTGCTCTAGCTACAACTGCCTTGTCTTCATCTCCTAATTCATCTACACCTAGTATTGCTATAATATCTTGCAATTCTTTATACTTTTCAAGAACATGTTTTACCTCTGTAGCTACGTTATAGTGTTCTTCTCCAACTATTCTTGGATCTAACATTCTTGATGTAGATTCTAATGGATCTACTGCAGGGTATATACCTAATTCAACTATACTTCTAGATAAAACTGTTGTTGCATCTAGATGTGAGAATGTTGTTGCTGGTGCTGGATCTGTCAAGTCATCGGCTGGAACATATACTGCTTGAACTGATGTAATAGATCCATTAACTGTTGATGTGATTCTTTCTTGCAGCGCTCCCATTTCAGTTGCTAACGTTGGTTGGTATCCAACTGCTGAAGGTGTTCTTCCAAGTAATGCTGAAACTTCAGAACCCGCTTGAGTATATCTAAATATATTATCTATGAATAATAATACATCTTGACCTTTATCTCTAAAGTATTCTGCCATAGTTAATCCAGTTAATGCAACTCTCATTCTAGCACCTGGTGGTTCATTCATTTGTCCAAATACTAATGCAGTTTTGCTAATAACTCCTGAATCCATCATTTCATGATATAAATCATTACCTTCTCTTGATCTTTCACCAACTCCAGTAAATACTGATAATCCACCGTGTTCTTTAGCTATGTTATTTATTAATTCTTGGATTAAAACTGTTTTACCAACTCCAGCTCCTCCAAATAGACCTATCTTACCACCTTTTTGATATGGTGCAAGTAAATCTACAACCTTAATTCCTGTTTCAAACATCTCTGGTTCAACAGCTTGATCTTTAAAGCTAGGAGCTGGTCTATGAATTGGATATTTTTCCTTTATATTTACTTCTCCACAATTATCAATAGGCTCTCCTAAAACATTAAACAATCTTCCTAATACTTCTTCACCGACTGGAACAGTAATAGGATTTCCTGTATCAACCGCATCCATTCCTCTTTTTAAACCTTCTGTAGCTGACATAGCAATTGTTCTAACTATATCATCTCCAACATGTTGTTCGACTTCAGCTACTAATTCACGATCTCCCATATTAATATTAATTGCGTTATACAAATTTGGAAGAGAATCTGAATCAAACTTTATATCTATTACTGGTCCAATTACTTGAACTACTTTTCCTATCTTTCCAGGCATAAGATACCTCCTTACTATTTTTGAGCTGCTGCTCCTCCAACAATTTCACTTATTTCTTGTGTAATAGCACCTTGTCTAATTCTATTAAATTTAAGCTTTAAATCAGACAATAAATCATTTGCATTTTTTGTAGCTCCATCCATAGCTGTCATTCTTGCACTTTGCTCACTACATTTAGAACTTAATAAAATACCTCTGATTTTCCCCTTTAGATAAATATTAAGAGCATCTTTTAATACTATTTCTAAATTTGGCTCAATAAGACTTCTTTCTATTTTACCTTCAATTTTTTCTATAGGTAAAATTCTATCTGCTTTGGGTTGTTGTCTAACTGGTGATACAAAATTAGAATATACAATATTTACTTCTGAGACTTCCTCATTGATAAACATTTGAAGAGCTTTATCAAATATAGCTTTTGCTTCTCTTACTGTAGGTAAATCTGAAATATCAACATATTCTCCTACAGTATCAAGTTGAGCTCTTCTAACATAACCAAGTCCTCTGCTTCCAACTACAATAATTTTTGCATTACTTTTTTTATCTCCAATTAAAGTTTGTAAGTAAGATACTACACCACCATTGAATCCACCACATAATCCTGAATCTGATGTCATTACTATATATAATTTATTTGCACTTTTATTTCCATCAAAATAAATATTTGCACCATATTCAGAAGCAGTTGTTGCAAGATTTCTTACAATTGGTTCAGTTGATTCAATAAATTTATTATTTACTAATAATTCTTTTCTAGATTTTCTCAACTTAGAAGTGGCAACAAGCCCCATTGCATTTGTAATTTTTTTTGTATTTTCTACTGACTTAATTCTCTTTTTAATTTCGAGAAGTCCAGCTGCACCCATGATTTCCACCTCCTAAAGAAGGGCATAGCTCAAATTTAAGCTATGCTTCTTGTAAAAATACCTTTTTGAACTCAACTATTGCTTCCTCTAACTTAGTTTTAATTTCATCAGTTAAAGTTTTTCCTGTAATAATTGATTTTTCAATTTCTCTATAGTGAGTATCCATATATTCTAAAAATTCTCTTTCGAATCTTCTTATATTACTAACCTTAATGTCTGATAAGAAATCATTAACTGCAGCATATAACATTGCAATTTGCTTTCCAACTTCCATTGGTTTATATTGATCTTGCTTTAATACTTCAACTAGTCTCTTACCTTTTTCAAGTCTTCTACTAGAATCATTATCTAGATCAGATCCAAATTGAGAAAAAGCTTCTAGTTCTCTATATTGTGCAAGTTCTAATCTTAATGTACCACTAACTTGTTTCATAGCTTTAATCTGTGCGTTACCACCAACTCTAGATACTGATATACCTGCATTTACTGCTGGTCTTTGTCCTGAAAAGAACAAATCAGATTCTAGGAATATTTGCCCATCTGTAATAGATATAACATTAGTTGGTATGTATGCTGTAACATCTCCAGCTTGTGTTTCTATAATAGGAAGAGCTGTTAATGATCCCCCACCTAATTCTTTAGATAATTTAGCCGCTCTTTCCAGTAATCTTGAATGAATATAGAAAACATCTCCTGGATAAGCTTCTCTACCTGGTGGTCTTTTAAGCAATAATGACATTGCTCTGTATGCTACTGCATGTTTGGAAAGATCATCGTATATAATCAATACATCCTTTCCTTTATGCATAAAATATTCTCCTATACTACATCCAGCATATGGAGCAAGATATTGTAATGGTGCAGACTCTGCTGCTGTGGAACTGACTACAATACTATACTCCATAGCACCCATTTCAGTGAAAGTATTCACTATATGAGCAACTGTAGATTGTTTTTGACCGATGGCTACATATATACAAATAACATCTTTACCTTTTTGGTTTAGGATAGTGTCTATACCTATTGCTGTCTTACCAGTTTGTCTATCTCCTATTATAAGTTCTCTTTGACCTCTACCAATTGGAATCATGGAGTCAATTGCTTTAATTCCTGTTTGTAATGGTTCATTAACTGAACTTCTATCTATTATACTAGGAGCATGAACTTCAATAGGTCTAGTTTCAGTGGTAATCATTGGTCCCTTACCGTCTATAGGTACTCCTAGTGCGTTAACAACTCTACCAATTAATCCTTCACCAACTGGAACTTCAACTATTTTACCTGTTCCTTTAACGATATCGCCTTCTTTTATTCCCTCTTCAGATCCTAAAAGAACACAACCAACGTTATCTTGTTCAAGGTTCAAAGCCATTCCATATACATCATTAGGGAATTCTAGCAATTCCCCTCCCATACAATTATCTAATCCATAAACTCTTGAAACACCATCTCCAACTTGGATTATAGTACCAGAATCTACCGTTTTAATTTGTTTCTCGTATTTTTCTATTTCTTTTTTTATAATAGAAGTTATTTCTTCTGGTTTAATATTCATGGATTCACCTCTATTCCTTCTTAAGCATTAATTCTTTCATTTCTTCTATCTTTGATTTAATAGTATCATCGATAACATCATTTCCAACACTTACATAAACTCCACCTAAAATGGTTTTATCTACTTGTGTACTAAAGATAATTGTCTTTTCATACTTTTCTTCAAAAATATTTTTTAACTTTTCTAATTCTTCTGGTAAAAGTGGTATAGCAGTTTTAACTATACCCTTTATTATATTTCTTCTTTCTAAATCAATATTTTCCATTTGATTTAGTTTTTCTCTTAAGTAAAGTATTCTGTTCTTCTCAATTAATATAATCATGAAAGAAAGTAATTCTTCATCAATTTTGTTCTTAAATATATCAGTAAAAAGTTTTTTCTTTTTTGTTGTATTAATTTGTGGATGTTTAATTACTTCATGAAAATCTTGATTATTATCAATTAAATCACATATTTCCCTTAAGTCTCTTAAATATTCATCAACTTTGTCTTTTTTTTCAGCAATTTCATAAAGTGCTAAAGCATATCGCCTATCTAAATATTCATACATATTACATACCTACCTTAGCAATAAAATCGCCAATAAGTTTTCTGTGTGTATCTTCATCAATTTTTTGTCCTAATGCTTTAACTGAAAGTTCTATTGCTAAATCTACGGCTTGTTTTTTTATTTCATACTCTGCTTTTTCTTTTTCTCTTTCAATTTCTAAGCTAACTTTTTCCTTTAATGAACTTGCTTCAACTTTAGCATCGCTAACAATTTCTTGATAAAGTTTATCACCTTTTTCCTTTTGTCTTTCAGTGATTTTCTTTCCTTCATCTTTAGCTGATTGTAAAATTTGTTCATTTTTAACTAGATACATTCTAGCTTTTTCAGCATCTTCATCAGCTTTAGTCATCTTATCATCTACATACTTTTGTCTTTCTGCAATTATTCCTTTTAGTTTATTCCAAAAGAAATGCCTTAAGAGCAAAAATATAATACCAAAATTGATCCAGTTCATTATTAACGTTGACAACCTAACTTCCATATTTTACCTATATCCTCCCTTCGGAGTCAATATAATTAACTCATACGAACTCATATTTAGCTATTATTTACCCATTACTATAAATGCCATTACTAATCCATAAATTGCAGTTGTTTCTGCAAGCGCTGCACCTAAAAGTAAAAATGTCATTATTCTTGGTTGTGCTTCTGGCTGTCTTGCTACTGCTTCAATCGCCTTTCCTGTTGCTATACCAATACCTGCTCCTGCTCCAATACCCGACAATACAGCTATACCAGCCGCTAAAACTCCAAAACTCATTCTAACTTCCTCCTTAATTCTAAAAAATATCTGTTTGTTTAAATTTTATTCTTCTGCAACTACTCTAATATTAATCATAGTTAACATTGAAAACACTACCATTTGAAGTATTCCATCAAATAAGTCAAAATAACTATGCACTAAAATTGGTATTCCTAATTCTGTAATAATTGATATTGATCCCAAGCCCTGATAAACTAACTCTACCAATATTACAGCCGCAAACATATTACCAAAAAGTCTAAGTGCTAATGTTAGTGGTAACATAACTCTTTCCAATAGGTTAAGTGGTAACATAAGCGCAAATGGATGAATAAGTCCCTTTCCATAGCCGAGAAGTCCATTTTTTCTAACTGCATTTATATTTATAACTAAAAATGTAATTATTGCAAATGATGCTGTTATACTCACATCACTTGTCGGCGGTTTCAAACCTATTGCACCCATCCAGTTAAGGATTAGCATATAAATCATTAATGTTCCTATATACGGTACAAATGATTCATACTCTTCACCCATATTGCCAATTATAAAATCTCTTAAGCTCTGATAGATTTTTTCTAAAGCTGCTTGCGTTTTAGTTGGTTTTAACTTTAAATTTCTTGTTAGTGCATAAGCAACTATACCTAAAATCAAAATAACAGCCCATTCGATTATTATACCTGCTGTAATGTCCATTTTATAGCCAAAAATTTCAGGCGATAATATAGGTATAGGCGTAATATCCAATTTAAACACTTCCTTTCTTGCATATTATGTTGAATCCTATTAGTAGAATATAATGGGAAACAAAACCAGCCATATAGTATATCATATCTAATACATTATTTTTAAATGGCAAAATAGTAACAACTATGAAAGCCATTCTAATAAAAAATGTTAGTATAATAACCCAATGCCTTGTTTTTTTTTTCAAATTTCTTTCAATTATGAAACCATATGCCAAAAAATTAGCTAATGCTACACATATCCCTACTGCATAGATTCTTCCATTTATAAAGGTAGAAGATAATGATATCACTAAAGATACCAATGCCCCACTTCCCAAATCATATTTTATAGTTTGCAGAAGTAGTTTATTCATCTCTTTATTCATACACAACCCCCTTGCCTTCAATGATAACATTATATCTTTTATATTTATCTTTAACAAATCACTATTTAGCATTGAAATATCTCTTTTTCGTACTTTATACAAAATTATCTCTATAATACGCCAAAATACTTAGCTAATATAAGATATTTCTCTTTTTCTCTTAATTAATGACACTTTTTTAGTTTAATTATTCTTTTTTCTGATCATTCTGTAATATGAATTAATTCCCCCTTTTTTATGTTAACATTTTCACCCCAGTATTTGTAATAATATTTTTTAAAATTATATAAATTTTGGAGAAATATCAGCTTTTTTTAACTTTTGTAATAATTTATTTCTTGTTATTATTTTAGCATTAGTGAATATCTACATTAATACTTATTCAATTTTTATTTTTTATTTAAATGAAATTAACAATTTAATTTGCTTTTTTTAATTATTCATGCCTTACTTAGACGATTCTACAGAGTATCCAAAACTTTATAATAGCGTTTTTCTTATTTTTATGTATTTTTTGTAGAGATATTTCCTATAAAATAATTGTTACTACTGAAATTTTATGTTAGCTTTATATATTTTAATAATTGATTTAAGTATCATTTTATTTTCTTCTTTGTTTCCGTTTTTTATACTTACTTACTTGTAAAATTATAAAGTAATCACAAAAAAGTTACTATGATAAACCTTCATAGTAACTTTTTTATACAAATGTTAAGTTATATTAAACTCTTTCAACTATAAGAGCTGTTCCAAGTCCACCACCGATACATAGTGTTGCAAGACCTCTCTTAGCATCTCTCTTTTCCATTTCATGAAGAAGAGTAACTAAGATTCTTCCACCTGATGCTCCAACTGGATGACCTAAAGCAATTGCTCCACCATTTACATTTACTTTTGACATATCGAAGTTTAAGTCTTTAGCAACTGCTAAACTTTGAGCTGCGAAAGCTTCATTAGCTTCAATTAAATCTAAATCTTCAACAGTTAAGTTAGCTTTTTCTAAAGCTTTTTTAGTTGCATGGAATGGTCCATATCCCATTATAGCTGGATCTAATCCTTTTGAACCATAAGAAACGATTTTAGCTAATGGTTTAATTCCTAATTCTGCTGCTTTTTCTGCACTCATAACAACAAATGCTGCTGCTCCATCATTAATTCCTGAAGCATTACCTGCTGTTACTGTACCATCTTTAGCGAAAGCTGGTTTTAATTTGCCTAAAGATTCTGCAGTTGTTCCGAATCTTGGGAACTCATCTGTATCAAATACTTTTGGTTCTCCCTTTCTTTGTGGAATAACAACTGGAACTATTTCATCTTTAAATTTTCCTTCTTTAATTGCTGCTTCAGCTTTTTGTTGTGATGCTGCTGCAAAAGCATCTTGTTCTTCTCTAGTTAATCCCCATTGCTTTGCTATATTTTCAGCTGTAGTTCCCATATGATAGTTATTAAATGCATCCCATAATGCATCATTTATCATTGTATCAATCATCTTACCATCGCCCATTCTTTGACCAAACCTAGCTGTCTTTAAAGCGTATGGAGCTTGTGACATGTTTTCCATACCACCTGCAATAATAACATCAGCGTCTCCAGCTTTGATCATTTGAGCTGCTAAGCTAACTGCTCTAAGTCCTGATCCACAAACCTTATTTATTGTCATAGCTGAAACTTCTTGTGGTAATCCTGATTTAATTGTTGCTTGTCTTGCAGTATTTTGTCCAAGACCTGCTTGAATTACATTACCCATAATAACTTCTTCAACTAGTTCTGGTTTAACACCAGCTCTAGTTACTGCTTCTTTAATTACTAAAGCTCCTAAATCTACCGCTGATACATCTTTCAATGATCCACCAAAAGTACCTAATGCTGTTCTTACTGCACTTACTATAACTACGTCTCTCATGTTTGACCTCCTAAAATATTACAAATTATTTTATTAACTTTCGTTAAATTATTAACATATTTTAATTATAACCATTATTATTTTTTTTATCAAGAGTTAATTGTTAAAATTTAGACAAACTCTATCTTTTAAACTCTTTCACTTCTCTTGAACTTAAATTAAAATATTTTAATATAGCCTCTGTTATTCTTTGAGATGCAATTCCATCACCATATGGATTAATAGATTTACTCATTTTTAAATAAGCTTCTGGATTTCCTAGTAGTTCATTTGCTTCACTTACTATTTTATCTATGTCAGTTCCAACTAACTTAACAGTTCCAGCCTCAACAGCTTCTGGTCTTTCAGTAACATCTCGTAATACTAATACTGGTTTTCCTAAATGAGGTGCTTCTTCCTGTAGCCCCCCTGAATCTGTCATAACCATAAATGATTTATTCATTAAATTATGAGTTTCTTTAGTATCTAATGGAGATAATAAATGAATTCTATCTTTTCCTCCAAGTCTTTCAAAAACTACGTCTTTAACAACAGGATTTAAATGAACTAAATATATTAATTCTACATCATTATTTTGTTCCACTATCTTATTTAATGCAATACAAATATTTTGAATTCCTTCTCCCCAATTTTCTCTTCTGTGGGCAGTTATCATTATTACCTTTTTGCTGAAATCTATATTATTTAACTCATCGTTTTCAAAAATATAATTTTTCTCAACAGTATGCTTCATAGCATCAATTACAGTATTTCCCGTAATATATATATCGCTTTCTTTTATTCCTTCTCTCAATAAGTTTTCCTTTGACCCCTTAGTTGGCGCAAAATGTAAATCTGTCAAACTACCTGTTAATTTTCTATTCATTTCTTCTGGAAAAGGAAAATACTTATTGAAAGTTCTAAGACCAGCTTCTACATGACCAACTTTAATTTGTTGATAAAATGCAGAAAGTGCACCAGCAAATGTAGTTGTTGTGTCTCCATGAACTAGTATCATATCAGGTTTTTCAGTTTGAAAAACTTCTTCTAATCCTTCTAATACCTTATTAGTTATTCCTGTTAATGTTTGCTTTGTTTCCATTATGTTCAAATCAAAATCTGGTTGAATATCAAATAATTCCAAAACTTGATCTAACATTTCTCTATGTTGAGCTGTTACACAAACTTTTGATTCAATTTCTTCTCTTTTTTCTAATTCTTTTACTAAAGGTGCCATTTTTATAGCTTCAGGTCTAGTTCCAAAAATAGTAATAATTTTCTTTTTACTCAATTTATCTCCTCCTAATTTAAGCTACTATAGATTTTTATCACCATATTTATATACACTTCATCAAACACATTCTTAAGATAAACTTTAAATTCTAAAATAACTCGCATATGTTATTAGGTAATAAGTAACTTCCATTAACATTTAATAGCCTGCATCCTTCACAATTTTTAGAGAATCATCATCTTTTATCCATGAATCCACACTTATTTCCCTACATTCTTCTTTTGAATCTCTTATAATTACATGAGAAATACCGGAATTAATAATTAATCTCTTGCACATCGAACAAGAATTAGCATCTATAACATATTCTTTTGTCTTTGCATCTTTTCCAACTAAGTATAATGTAGACCCTATCATATCTTTTCTAGACGCACTTATTATTGCATTGGCTTCGCTATGCACACTTCTACAAAGTTCATAATGTGTTCCTCTTGGGACTTGAAGTTTTTCTCTTATGCAACTATTTAAATCTATACAATTTTTTCTTCCCCTAGGTGCTCCTGTATATCCGGTAGAAATTATTTCATCATTTTTAACTATTATTGAACCATAGTTTCTCCTTAAACAAGTTCCTCTTTCTAAAACTGTTTCTGCAATATCTAAATAATAGTTTTGTTTATCACGTCTATCCATTTTCATATTCCCCCAAATCAAATTATTTTGGGTTAGACACATCAAATTCAGAAGCTTAGGTCACTTATCACCAACCTAAATAGGTTGGTGTATTAATGTCCGTTAGCTATCAGATAAAATTAAATGTGCCTTATCCAGATAAATATACAACTATCTTTGTAAATCTGGATATTCCTAACAGTATTACCTTACAAAAAACATTACTTTACTTAGTTCCAAATAATCTATCTCCAGCATCACCAAGACCTGGTACTATGTATCCATCTTCATTCAATTTTTCATCTATTGATGCTAAATAAATGTCAACATCATCATGAACTTTTTGTACAGCTTCTATTCCTTCTGGTGCACCTACTAAACACATTAATTTCAAACTTTTAGCACCTCTATTTTTCAACATAGTTAACGCATCTATTGATGATCCACCTGTTGCAAGCATTGGATCAACTACTATTATATCTCTCTCTGCAATGTCTTGTGGTAATTTACAAAAATATTCTACTGGTTGAAGTGTTTTTTCATCTCTATATAATCCAATATGTCCAACCTTAGCTGCTGGAATTAAATTAAGTACTCCATCAACCATTCCAAGACCTGCTCTTAAAATGGGAACTACCGCCATTTTTTTACCCGCAAGCATCTTACATTTAGTTACAGCAACTGGAGTCTTTACTTCAACTTCTTCCATATTTAAATCTCTTGTAACTTCATAAGCCATTAACATAGAGATTTCTTCTACTAACTCTCTAAAATCTTTTGAACCTGTTTTTTCACTTCTTAAAAATGCCAACTTATGTAATATCAATGGATGACTTATTTCTATAACTTTACTCATTGTTATTCCTCCAAATTTAACTTTTAAATTTATTTACTATACTTCTTTTCAATTTCTGAAATTTTATCTATTCTATTTTGATGTCTATCACCTTCAAACTTAGCTGCTATAAAAGTCTTTACTATATCTAACGCAAGACCTGTTCCAACAACTCTTTGACCCATAGTTAATATGTTTGCATTATTATGTTCTCTAGTTGCATGTGCACTAAAAGTATCTGAACATAACGCAGCTCTAATTCCTGGAACTTTATTAGCTGCAATACCAATTCCTATTCCAGTACCACAAATTAATATACCAAGCTCGTATTGCTTTGTTACAACAGCTTCTGCTACCGGTAGCGCAACATCAGGATAATCGCAAGAATTAATTGAATATGTACCAAAATCTTTTACTTCATGCTTTTGATCCTCTAAAAATTTAATAATTTCATTCTTTAATTCAAATCCGCCATGATCACATCCAATTGCAATTTTCATAATTAACTCATCCTCCAAATTATAAATTATTTTTAGTTCTCATTTTATACCTCTATAATGTCGAATCCAGCAGCCTTATTTAATCTATTCATAATAGCTACTCCCACACCCTCTTCTTTATACCCTTCTGCTAAAATCAGATCAGCTCCTAAGTCATCACATTTTCTTAACGCTTCAAATAAATTTTTAGCAACTGTTGATAAATCTATTATGCTTCCTAAAACTATACTTATCCCCTCTGTATATTCTGTGACATTTTCTTCAACAGTGAGGATACATACTTTTTTATCTTTTTCTATATTATAGTGTACCATTTCTCTTATTTTTTCAACTGTTTTTTTTCTTTCTCCAGAAATTATTGTAACCTTGGCGTTAGGTGCATAATGTTTATACTTCATTCCTGGAGCTTTTGGCTTTAGATTTTCTCTTGGTTTTTCCATTATAGCTTTATCTATTTCAATTCTTGAATCTACTTGTCTAAGCATCTCCAATGTAATCCCACCTGGACGTAAAACCATTGGTGGAAGTACAGTGCAATCAACTATTGTCGATTCTACCCCAATATCACTTTGTGCTCCACCTAAAATATAATCTACTTTTCCATCTAAATCTTCTATGCATCTTTGAAAATCTGTAGGACTAGGTCTTCCGCTTATATTGGCAGAAGGTGCTGCAATAGTTGTGTTGGATAATTCAATGAGTTTTCTTGCTATTTCATTATCAGGCATTCTAATTCCAATAGAATCCAAATTAGCGCTGGTTACATCTGGTATTATATCTTTTTTTCTTAAAATTATCGTAAGTGGCCCTGGCCAAAACTTGTCTATAAGCTTATTTGCTACCTCTGGGATTTCTTTTGCGTATGCTTCTATATTTTTTGATGAAACATGAATAATTAACGGATTATCTTGCGGTCTCCCTTTTGCTTTGAATATTTTCTCTACTGCCTTTGCATTAAGTGCATCAGCACCCAATCCATAAACTGTTTCAGTTGGAAACGCTACAGTTCCACCATTTTTAATAAATTCAGCTGCTTCTTTTATCTTTTCTCGATCTTCTTTAATACTTTTAATTATACTAATCTTAGTTTTCAAATGTTTTACCTCCTTTCTTAAGTAGATAAGTGAAAGTCCAAATCTACGATTTGGTTCCTTAAACTTAGTTAACTCATTCATGAGTTAACCTCATTTAGAAATAGATTCGGTGTGAATCACTTACTCAGTGAACGCATTCAAGTCCAGTTTCCTAATACATTAACTAGCTATTTTCTTTTAAATACCTTACTAAACTATAAGCTGTCCTCTTGCTATTTTTATATTTTGTATACTTTCATCAGTATAAATAGCTTTAACACAATTTTTATATATTAAATCTAGTAATAAATATTTTCTTAATCCCCCTCTTTTAACTATTTGAAAATAATAATTTCTTTTAGGATTTTGTTGTTTAATATGATTATATTCCCCAACAATTTGTGGATATCTCTTTAAAAAATTTTTATCTATAGGTCTCAACGCTTTGTTTTTAAAAGTTATACTTGTTATTAAGACTATTTCTAGGTCATAATCTGATTTTCTAGTATGTACTAAAACAACCTTATCGCATATAATTAAATGCTCTTTAGCAAAAATACCTGTTTTGAAAATTAATCTATTGTTTGAGCATGTATGTTCTACCCTATAACAATTCATTTTAATTATAATAGCCATTACTATTAACAAATCAATAAAAATCACATAACTTATATAAAATATAGTTGTTAATCCAGTTACCATTAATACCATAGGAAGAATAATTAAAATAGTAACCATCGTCATTAAGAATATTTTCAAATGTGATTTTTCTTTTTTTATAGCCTTATATATGTTCATATTTAATCCCCCAATTAATTTTAATAAATATGAAAGAAAATAGGCTAACATACTGACTTGTTCTTTTCTTGAATATACCTAAAGCCCTACATATTTAATGCAAGGCTTTCTTGAGTAATTACTATTACATTTGTGTATTTCCCATTAGTTTCATTTTCTCAGCTTGATCTGCTGTAATAAGTGAGTTTATCATCTCATCAAGATCTCCACTTAAAAATGAGTCTAACTTATATAAAGTTAGTCCTATTCTATGATCAGTAACTCTTCCCTGCGGATAATTATATGTTCTAATTCTTTCACTTCTGTCTCCAGTTCCAACTTGGCTCTTTCTATCTTCAGCTATTCCAGCTGATCTTTCTTTTTCTGCAGCTTCATAAAGTCTTGATTTTAAAACTTTCATAGCCTTTTCTTTATTTTTCAATTGTGATTTTTCATCTTGGCATGAAACTACAAGTCCTGTTGGTAAATGAGTAATTCTAACAGCTGAATCTGTAGTATTAACGCATTGTCCGCCATTTCCTGAAGCTCTAAATACATCTATTCTAACATCCTTATCTGCAACTTCTATTTCAACGTCATCAACTTCTGGTAACACTGCTACTGTAACTGTTGATGTATGAATTCTTCCACTTGATTCAGTATCTGGAACTCTTTGAACTCTATGAACTCCACTTTCATATTTTAATTTAGAATAAGCTCCGTTACCCTTAATCATAAATACAACTTCTTTAAATCCACCAAGATCTGTTTCATTCAAACTCATGATCTCTACAGCCCATCTTTGAGTTTCTGCATATCTTGTATACATTCTAAATAAGCTATATGCAAATAGTGCTGCTTCTTCACCACCTGCACCTCCTCTGATTTCAACAAATACATTTTTCTCATCATTAGGATCTTTAGGTAACAATAAAATTTGTATTTCATTTTCCAATTCAGCTTCTCTATTTGTGAGATCAGTTATTTCTTCATTTAACATTTCTCTCATTTCTCTATCACTTTCGCCACTTAACATTTCCTTATTGACTTTTAAATCTTCAGTAACTTTTTTATATTCTCTATAGCTATTGACTATGATTTCTAAATCAGAATGCTCTTTGCAAAGCTTTCTCCATTCATTTTGGTTTTGCATGATTGATGGATCGCCAATTTTAACTGATAATTCATCATATTTATTTTCTATAAATTCTAATTTATCTAATAACATTTAATCACTCCGTACTTCATTTTTCACATTTCTACATTATATCACATTTTACGGCATATTCAAAAAAATAACAAGTCACTTGCTAGTCTATTTCGAACCATATTACGTCTGTATCTCAAGCTAATATCCCGCTACGAGCTAAATATATCTCCTTATCTAAATTAAAATATACCCAGTATATTTAACTTTCTATTTTCTTTACTATGCCTTAATACTTAACCAACTTGCCTTACCTACTAATAATAATTGAAAATAATATCAATTAAAGCTCTAACTATTAACCTTGTTCTACTTATTTACAAAAACCCTGTTTTAAATCCAATTACCACTCTATCAAGACTAGCAAAATCCTTGATTACCTTTATATTAGTAAAATTACTTTCTTTCATTAATAGTTTTACATCTTCTGCTTGATTATATCCTATTTCAAATGCCAATATTCCATTATTGTTTAATGTAACTTGACTTTGCTTAATTATTTTCTTATAAAAATCTAATCCATCTATTCCACCATTTAAAGCTGTATGAGGTTCATACTTTTTAACATCATCCATAAGATTTTTTATTTCTTCAGCCTCTATATATGGAGGATTTGAAACTATTATGTCATATGTCTTTTTATTTTCTATAAATTTTTCTAATAAGTCACTTTTTATAAATGAAACTCTATTTTCCAAATTATTTTTCTTTATATTTATTAATGAAACTTTTTCTGGAATAGGATAATTATCTATTAAATCCACTTTTATATTTTGCCTAAAATAAGCTAATGCTATACCAATAGCACCAGAACCTGAACATAAATCACATATATGCTTTTCTTCATCTTCTTGTATATTTTTAAGCACTTCATCAACTAATATTTCTGTATCACCTCTAGGAATTAGGACTCCTTCTTCAACATATAAATCAATCCCCATAAACTCGCACTTATTTAAAATATATTTAACTGGCATTTTATTTCTTCGCTTTTCAATCAAGTCAAAATATTTTTTAGTATCTTCTGAACTGACTTCTTCTTCTCTATGGGTAATTAAATAAACTCTATCTTTTTCAATTATATTTCCTAATAATAGCTCTGCATCTAATCTTGCTGTATCAATGCCATTTTCTTTTAAAGTAGTTGTACCTGTATTTATTAATTCTTCAATTTTCTTATCTAATTCTTTAATTCCTTCTGCTGCTTTTAAAGATGCAATAGCAACTTCAATTTGTGAATCATCTGGTTCTTTCGTTGTTAATAATTGTAATTTAAGTCCTGGATATGATATTATCTTAGCTAACATACCATCATTTTTCCCAAGCCACTTTATAAGTTCATAACTAATCCCTGTGACTACTGGTATAAATACTATTCTAAGTACTAATCTTTCTACAATTCCACCCCAACCAGTGAATGAGAAAATTACAATACTAACAAACATTATTAAAAATAAAAAGTTTGTTCCACATCTTGGATGTAATCTTGATTGTTTCTTCACATTTTCTACAGTTAACTCTTCCATAGCTTCATAACAAAATATTGTTTTATGTTCAGCTCCATGATATTGAAAAACCCTATATATATCTTTCATTTTGCTTATTAGAAACATATATAATATAAGAATTATTATCCTTATAGTTGCTTCAATTAAATTTAACATAACATTCGAAATCCCTTTACTTTTAAAAACTGATGCTATTCCTGTTGGCAATGCGACAAAAAGGCTAATTGCAAAAATGAAAGAAATAAACATCGTTATGCCCATGAATATATCATTAACTCTATTTCCAAATTTATTATCTAACCATATTTCAAATTTTGAAGGTTCTTCTATTTCTTCTTCTAGAAATGTAGATGAATAATTTAATGATTCCATTCCAATTTTCATGGAATCTATTAAAACAAAAAAGCCTCTAAGAAAAGGTATATTTAATAATGGATATTTTTTTGTTATAGGTTTATTATCTTTTAAATTTATTTCTATATTTCCTTTTGGTGTTCTAACAGCTGTTGCAAGACTTTTGCTTCCTCGCATCATAACTCCTTCTATAACAGCTTGACCTCCAACATCACATCTTTTCATTAACAAAATCACTTACTCTCTTATACTATTTTTCTGTGTATTTGTAATAACAATATCCACATAACGATTCATATTTAATGTCATTTTGCTCGTCAATTGCAATTTGTTCTCCTTCAAATACAAACTTACCATTTATTTTTCTTCCATTAAATATAGCTTTTTTACCACATGCACATATGGTTTTCATTTCTTCTATACTATGAGCTAATAACAATAGTCTTGTGCTACCTTCAAATCCATCTCTTTTAAAATCAGTTCTAAGTCCATAACATATAATAGGTATATTACTTTTAACTGCAATATCAAATAATTGATCTATTTGTTTATATTTCATAAATTGAACTTCATCTACCAATATACAATCTATTCTTTTATTTTCTTTCAAATAATTATTAATTATTTGAAAGATATTATCATATTCTGAAATCAACAAATCTACTTTCCTATTTACCCCTAGCCTAGATACAAGCATATCTCCACCTTTATTATCAATCTTAGGTTTTAAAATAATCACTTTCATTCCACGCTCTTCATAATTATAAGCAACTTGCATCAAATGGGTCGACTTACCTGAATTCATAGCACCATATCTAAAATATAATTTACTCATTCCTAAATTACGCTCCTTTTAAGGTATCATAATCGATTATATCATTTAATAGTCAACATAAAAAGATATTTTTATATTATTTAAATCGTATAATTTATTATCCATCCTATTTTAACTATTTTTTAGCCTTTAAATTCTAAAATTTATTATTGACGATAAAAATCCACTATGATATAATTTAATGGTTGTTATTGAATAATTAACATAAGTTTATATAATTGAAAGAGGTGAAAAATAATGAGAGAAGGCATACATCCAGAATACCACACAGATGCAGTGGTTAAGTGTGCATGTGGAAACACTTTCACTACTGGTTCTGTTAAAGAAGAACTAAAAGTTGAAATATGCTCTAAATGCCACCCATTCTTCACTGGTAAACAAAAAATTCTTGACATTGGTGGAAGAGTTGATAAATTCAAAAAGAGATTCAACCTTGATGACAAGTAAGAAATTTAGGGAAAGACATTGTCTTTCCTTTTTTCTTTAAATATGATAAATGTACAAATTTAATATTTTATTTATTCATTGAAGTAATTAAAGTTTCAATGATTTTTTAATTTAAAATCATATATATAAAACTTTATTCTTGATTCTCTATATTTAAATCCTATAATAAATATGATAAACTATGTAGTATAATACAGTGGAAATGAGTGACTTTCATGAAAAAAGTTTTAATCTTAACAACATCTACAGGCCAAGGACATAATCAAGCTGCTGCTTCAGTAGCTGAATCTTTTAAAAATGATGGTTATGAAATCATAAAACTTGATTTTCTAGCTAAAAATAGCAAACTTCTTAATAATATAATTGTAACTGGATATGAAATTTTAGCTTCAAAATTCCCAAAAATTTATGGATTATTTTATAATATAACTGATAAACAATTAACTAATAAATTGTTGAAGCTTCCTTTTTTTCTTGCAAAGAAAAAAGTTTCAAAGCTAATAAATCAAATTAAACCCAATGTAATTGTTGCCACCCATGCTCTTAGTATTAGTGTGATTTCAGACTTAAAGAAACACGGATTAAAAATTCCTTTTATTTTAATAGTTACAGATTTTAAAGCTCATTATATATATGTAGATTCTTATGTTGATGCTTATGTTACCGGAAGTAATTACACTAAGCAATCATTAATAGATAGAAATGTTAACCCTAATAAGATATATCCCGTAGGTATTCCTATAAACAGCAAATTTTATACTGAAGTTACATCTGTTGTTGATTTAAAGGATCATGAATATTTTAATCTATTACTCATGAGTGGAAGTCTTGGATTAAACACTATATTTATAGTTCTTAAAGAATTATTAAAGAATCCAAACAAACTCAGAATTACAGTTGTTTGTGGTAAAAACAATTATTTGAAAAATACGTTAACAAAATATTGCAACGATAATCAATTTTACAATAAAAAGCTTCATATATTAGGTTTTACTAAAGATATATCTTATCTAATGGATTATTGTGATGTAATAATATCAAAGCCTGGCGGTTTAACTGTTACAGAATCCATAGTTAAAAATATTCCCTTAATTATTCCTTTTGCTATTCCTGGTCAAGAAAATGAAAATATAGATTTCCTCACTACAGAAGGATATTCTATATATGTTAAAGATTTAAATAAAATTAATGAAACAATAAATTATTTAATAAAAAATCCTGATGAATTATCTAAAATTAAACTTAACCTTAAATTATTATCTTCAACTTACTCTTTAACAAAAATTATTGATATATCAAGTAATTTAATCTCAAGCAAATAAAAAGATGACCAATAAACTAATGGTCATCTTTTTTTCTATTTTTTTAAGTAAGTATTTATAAATTCTTTGTTATCACGGTTTTTAGATAACATATTAATAAGATTTTCTGTAACACTGTCTCCATTTCCATCTCTATACATTGTTTTTCTTATGGCAAATGATACTTCTAATTCTTCTTTAGATAAAATCAAATCTTCTTTTCTAGTTCCTGACTTATATATATCTATAGCTGGGAAAATTCTTCTTTCTTGTAATCTTCTATCTAAATGAACCTCCATATTTCCTGTCCCTTTAAATTCTTCAAATATCATATCATCCATTCTTGAACCTGTATCAACAAGTGCAGTTGCAAGTATTGTTAAGCTTCCACCTTCTTCAATATTTCTTGCTGCTCCAAAGAACTTTTTAGGCATTATAAGTGCACCTGGGTCAAGTCCACCAGATAATGTTCTACCTGTTGGACTTATTGTTAAGTTATATGCTCTTGATAGCCTAGTTATACTGTCCATAAGAATAACAACATCTTTCCCTTGTTCAACCATTCTCTTAGCTCTCTCTAAAACCATTTGAGCTACTTTAGCGTGATTTTGTGGTTCTTCATCAAAGGTCGAATAAACTACATCCCCATTTATAGATCTCTTCATATCAGTAACTTCTTCCGGTCTTTCATCTATGAGTAATACTATTAATTTAATATCAGGATAATTTTTAGCTATATTTTGAGCAATTTTTTTTAACAAAGTAGTTTTTCCTGCTTTAGGAGGCGCTACTATAATTCCTCTTTGTCCTTTTCCTATCGGACAAACTATATCCATCAATCTAGATGATAAGTCATTACTATAAGTTTCTAATCTTAGCCTTTCATTTGGATATATAGGCGTTAATGTTTCAAAGGATTTTCTACCTATAGCTTTTTCTGGATGTTCACCATTAACCTTTTGAACAAATAAAAGTGCTTTAAATTTTTCAGTTTCCTTTGCTTGTCTTACCTTACCTTCAACTTCATCCCCTGTTCTCAAATTAAATCTTCTAATTTGAGATGGAGAAATATAAATATCCTCACTGCTAGTTAAGTAATTTTTACATCTTAAAAAACCAAAACTATTATTTTCTAGAATCTCTAAAATTCCTTTTTCAACATTCGATTCATCTATCATTTCTTTTAAAATTTCTTTTTTTTCTATACTTGTTTTTTCAGCAACTCCTGTACTTACTTCTACAGTATTTACTTTTGCTGATTCAGCAGTATTTGCTCTTGGAAATTCATTATTAATTGTTTTTACAACATTATTTATTGAATTCTCAACTTTTTTAGTTTCCTCTACGATTTTAGGAGCTATATTTTCTTTTAATATCACACCATCTTTTTCCACAAAGTTAATAGAAGTCTTCAATATCTCTTCTATCAATTCATTTTTTTTATATTTAGATATATTTTTAACACCTAAATTTTTAGCAATATCTTTTAAATTCGTTAAAGTCATGCTTTCGTATTCTTGTTTTGTCAAGTTTGCACCTCCAATTTATAGATTATAAATCTATAAATATCAATTCTTTTATTATTTTATATCGGAAAATTTAATAGCAAGATAATTAGATGTGAGATTATAATTTATAATATTTCAGTAATACCATTTATGAGCTTCTACTTTTTACTTAAAATTAATTTGTAAATTAATTTTAAGTACATTCAAAAAAATAACAAGCAAGTATGCTAGTCTATTGGGGTGATACCTGCAAATCACACTTTGTTTTTTATAATTACATATAATTTTGAACTGGTAAGTCATTAAGATAAACTTACCAGTTCATGTGAATTGCTATATTCAAAGTTTATTATATATTAAATTCGATTATAAAACAAATTTATTTTGATTTATCTTCTAATGCAGCTTTAATGAATCCTGCAAATAATTTATGTGGTTTATTTGGTCTTGATTTCAATTCTGGATGGAATTGAACTGCTACATACCATGGATGATCTTCAACTTCAACAATTTCAACTAATTTTTCATCTGGACTAGTTCCAACAATTTTCATTCCAGCTTCAGTTATTTGTTTTCTAAAATCATTATTGAACTCATATCTATGTCTATGTCTTTCATAAATAACTTCGTCTTTATATACTTCATAAGAATTACTATTTTCATCTAGTTTACAAGGATATAATCCTAATCTCATTGTACCACCAAGATTTTCTATATCCTTTTGATCTAGCATAAGATCTATCACTGGATATTTTGTATCCGGATTTATTTCCGAACTATTTGCATCTTCATATCCTAATACATTTCTTGCATATTCAATAACAGCACATTGCATTCCCAAACAAATTCCTAAAAATGGTTTTTTATTTTCTCTCGCCCATTTTATAGCTGTAATTTTACCTTCTATTCCTCTATCTCCAAATCCACCTGGCACTAAAACACCATCTACATTTTTAAGTATTTCATTAACATTGCCAGTTTCAAGATTTTCTGCATTAATCCATTTAATTTCAACATTAGAATCATTAGCATATCCACCATGGCTTAACGCTTCAACTACTGATATATAAGCATCATGTAATTCAACATATTTACCAACCAATGCAATTTTAACATTATTCTTAAGATTCTTTATTTTCTTTACCATTTCAATCCATTCTGAATTATCAATATCTCTACATCCTAAATTCAGTTTTTCACATACTAAATTATCTAATCCTTCATCATGTAACATTAATGGTACTTCATATAAATCTTCTGCATCAAGATTTTGAATTACTGATTTCCCATCCATATTACAAAACAATCCTATTTTAGCTTTTAAATCTTCTGGTAATTCTTTTTCCGCTCTACAAACTATTATATCTGGTTGAATACCAATACTTCTTAATTCTTTTACTGAATGTTGAGTAGGTTTTGTTTTTAACTCTCCTGCCTTACCTAAAAATGGTACTAATGTTACATGAATAAAGCATACATTTTCGCTTCCTACATCACTTTTTATTTGTCTTATAGCTTCTAAAAATGGTTGTGATTCAATATCTCCAACGGTTCCACCAATTTCAGTTATTACTACATCAACATCTCTTTCTTTCGCCACTTTATATACTTTATCTTTAATAGCATTTGTTATATGTGGAATTACTTGAACTGTTCCACCAAGATATTCCCCTCTTCTCTCTTTTGCTATAACCGATCCATATATTTTACCAGTAGTTACATTTGAATTTTGAGTTAAATTTTCATCTATAAATCTTTCATAATGACCTAAATCCAAGTCTGTTTCTGCTCCATCATCAGTTACAAAAACTTCTCCATGCTGATAAGGACTCATAGTACCTGGATCAACATTTATATAAGGGTCGAACTTTTGAATAGAAATTTTTACCCCTCTGTTTTTTAATAGTCTTCCAAGAGATGCTGCTGTTATCCCCTTACCTAATGCTGATACAACTCCACCTGTAACAAAAACGTATTTAGTGCTCATATTTATCCTCCCTATGTAAAATAATTTTATAATTTAGTATTGACTTACTTACAAACCAATGCTACAATGTATATTACCTCATAAAATATATTATGGGCTATTTGTGTTGCTCAATAACATAAATATTATAATATCACATATTCACTTTAATATCTAGTCTTTTTTTATAAATTAATCATGTCATTCTTTTCTATATTATTTTCCAATTCAAAATATTTTTCTCTAAAAAGTCTATTTACTAACAATTTTTCTTCTGCTAATCTCAAACTACTTCTTACGCTCTTAGCTATCTTTAACTTAAATATCTCTTTAATTTCATCAATCTCTAAACAATGATTATTTTTTAAAATTAGTAATAATATATATCTA
>Ga0183100_1000484_pt1 | contig 31560 bp, 36 predicted proteins | sample Biomet2_FD_127789 | JGI IMG/M metagenome (GOLD analysis project Ga0183100, IMG submission 127789) | Microbial communities from bioreactor (seeded with anoxic lake sediment) at LBNL, California, USA - Biofuel metagenome 2 | ecosystem: Engineered > Bioreactor > Anaerobic > Unclassified ... | reverse complement strand
AAAATATCAAGAAGAAAATTTTGAAGTGGATGAGAAAAATTATTATGTTGATATGAATCGAAATAAAATAAAACAAATTGACAACATTTCTGTTAGGCCAATAGTATGGAATGAAGATATTTATAAAGACCAGATTTTAGTGGGTGATGCTTTATCAATAAATCAAGAACAGATTGATGAACATTGTTTGACAGTTTTATTTGAAATAAAAGATAGTGAAGGCAAAATAATTTTTAGAGGAGTTAAAACACATTCACAAGATAAAAGAGAATTTGATATTGAAAATAAAATAGGAAAGTTAAAGAATAAATGTGTGGTTACAGAACCATAATTATTTTGTTATCTTTTTGACTATTTTGTTTGAATCCAAATTTTTCGTAAGTGTGAATAGCAGCAAGATTGTCAGTTGATGTTTCTAGCCAAAAACCAGTGATATGTGAATGTGTTTGGTTTTTTTGTAAATCATTGAAAGCAACTTTCATAAAACCTTGTGATAAACCTTGGCCACGAGCAGAACCATAAATTCTGATGGCAAAAGTAAAATTGGCATTTATGGAAATTGGTGGATCTTTTTGGCCAAACCAAATTATACCCAAAAGGTTTTGTTGTTCATCGACTAGAGTATAAATGATTCTGCCTTGGCGTTGCCATTCAAAAAAAGATTCTTTGGAGTGGAAACGTTTGGCGTCTGAAGTAAATTTTTTGACATCTGAATCAGACTGACTGTAGTCAACCAATTGGTCGATATGACAATCAAGTATCCCCTGCTGGACAAAGACATCTTGGCCAATTTTCATATTATTTACCAGTGGTAATGATTATGTCGAATTCAGAAGATTCGGATAAATTAGAATCTAAAATTTTTGGAGAATAATTTTTGCCTAAGGATTCCTTAATCGAGTTAATTATGCTTTCGGTAACTGATGATTTAACTTCTAATTGAGTTTGAGTGAAATCATAATTCGCGGCATTGCCAGTGGATTCAACTTTAAAATTGTTTTTGGCTAATAGTTCACTAATTTTTGTAGCCTCACCAGCAGTGCCTGTGCCATTTAAAATTTTTATTTTATAATCTTGAGAATTTTTGGAGACAATAGTAGGAATGGAGGTGGGAGTAATAGTGACAGACTGACTGGGAGAAGTGATTTGAGGAGAAGTTGATTTTTGGTGAGTAAAAATAAAAATAAAAACACCAACTAAAAATAATAACGATAAGAAAAACATTATTTTGGCAACTTGTGAAGATGGTTGACGAGGTGTTTTGGGAATTTCTAACCGAGATGTTTGAGCATCTGACCCAGATGTATTGATTGAGTGAATTATCCCTTTAAGAGGGTTAATATTAGTGTATTCTGGCTGGAGATTACTAAAATCAAATTGGTTAAAGGCGATGTCTCCTATTGGAGAAAAAAGGATTTGTTGAGGCAACATTTGGAAATGTTGTTTGGTGTATTCAAAGACTCGATTGATATCTTCTTGAGAAAGTTTTTTGGTAAGAACATAAGAATAGATCGGAGTTTTATTGAATGAGACAACTATTAAATCTTGATAGTTAATGAAAGTTAATTTGTTGGCCGGAAGAAAACGACAAATGGTGGTAGAAAAACTTTCTAAAAGATCAATTTTAATTTTGGCGGTATTAATTGCGGTACGAAATGTGTCGAAAAATTTTGAAGAGACATAAGCTAACTGAATAAGATTTTGATGGTTATAACGACCAACAATTTTGTAATCCCAAATAGTGCTGGATAAGTCTTGGGCGATTAATGATTGAAATTTTAATTGAATCTGTTTTCTTTTTTTTGATTCTTTGGGAGAAAGTAAAAGACTAGAAATGGAAATAAATTCATCTGATAAAATAACTCGAAATTTAGAAGAAAAAGTTGATTTTATTTGAGTTAAATTTTTGGTAAGAGTTTCTGGCGTCCAAGCAACTTCGCCTACTTTTTGGTATTTTTTAAAAACTTCAATGGTGTTTTTGGAAATATAAAGCAAATACATGTAATCATTATAAACTACTACTTTGTCCGATAGCAATTTTTTAGATTCGATATTCTTTAACTAAACCTTTTTCGGTTTGCTGATTAATATAGGCATGAATATCAACATACTTTTCAATACCAGAACCAATTATTTTTTTCTTTAAAAGTTCGTCGAGTTGAAAAATACCGGCTGAATTGTTCATTAAAATATCAATTTGAATTGGTTTTTCGGTACCTTTGTTGATATTTACCTTATCGATAGCAGCGGCAGAAACCGAATAAATATCAAGTTTTTCCAATTGATAGACGATTCGAGAACGGCCTTCACTCATATCAAGAGCATCGGCAACTCGAACGATACCGGCTTCTAGGGTCAGTGGTTTACCATCACTTCGATGACTAATAATGGCATGAAGGACTTCAGAAGTAACAATGGTTCTTTCTGGAATAGGAAGAAAATTAACTACTTGGTGAAGAAGATTGTTGGCTAAAAAAAGACTATAAGTTTCATGCCATTTGCGGCTAATAGTCATACCAAGATCGTGAAAAACACTGGCAAGAAAAACGATTAATTCAGCATAATCAGATGAGAGTTGGTAATTTTTGGTAACTGACATCTCTACCCCCGAATCAACTAACATTCTAACAAATTTAACCCCGATATTAGAAACTATTTGGAAATGAACTGGACCATGATCACTCATCCCAAGACGATCGACTGCATTAACGTTAATAACTCGCCAAAGAGTGTTAACTTCTTGATTACTATTAATCTCATCCATGGCTTTTTGAAGCATGGAATTTCCATTAGTAGGGATGTGAATTTTATTTAAGCTGGTGTCTTTTGTTTGTTTCATAAATCAAGTCTAAATTTTAACACAAGAAAGCGATACACAATGATACAACAAATTTTGTGAGAATTAAGGATTTATTGGTTATTTAGTGAAATGGAGAATGAGCTTTAAAGGTTGTTAGGGGTAATTTTAGAGTTGATAAATATTGATAAGCATCTTCACAAATAGGTCCTGTATTTTCATCTAAGGATATAGAACTTGGTGATTGAAAACACCTACTACGAACACTGTTACTAGATCTACTATCTGAATATAATTCTAAATGGATACAAGGGTCGCTACCTGCACTAATATTTATATCTATATTGGCTAATTTTTGATAGGCATTAGGATTGTATGTGGTTTTTTGAGCGAGATGGTCTGGTGGAAGATGCCCGAATTCTCTAGCCATTAATGAATACTTAATGTTAAATGCTGAGTCATTGACACGAGAGATAGTTAAAAAACATTCCCTGATTGATTGTAAGGAATTTATAGGTAGTTGTGGTTTTTCTGATTCTGGGATAAATGCTGCATAATAAATACTTTTTCTTGAGTCAAGATAACCGCCTTTTGGTGCTAAATATTTATTTTGACTGTCTGCTATAGAAATAGGATTGTTTATAGCAGAATGGAGAAGACTAAAATAGTCAGAAAAATTTTCTGATTCACCAATGGCGTCTAAGATATATCGATGTGAAGAAAATTGCTTGCCACAATTATCAAGAGCTGTATTAATAATTGCAGTTAGTCTTTGGTCAATATGAGTTTGTGCTTCTTGTATAAGCTGTTTTTCAGCTGGAGAATGTAATGTTTCTGAACGGCAGGTCATAATTATTTTGTTTTTATTAAATTTAAATTAAGGCCTATAATACACTACACGAACAAAAAAGTAAAGAGTAGATGAAATATTTATGGTAATTTGCCTAAAAATAGGATATAATTAAATTAGTTTTATGGTAAAAGTAAGTAATGGGAGAATAGTGTTGGAAAGTAGAACAAGCCTAGAATTTGAAAATGGAGGAGTGCTTAATCCAGCTTGTATTGAAAAAGACGGTATCGTCCATATGTTTTATCGAGCAGTACAAAAAGGTAATTATTCAACTATAGGTTATTGTCAAATTAAAGAGGATCAGGTAATTTACAGATCTGATAAACCAGTGTTGGTACCAGAATATAAATATGAAAGTCATGGGTTGGAGGATCCTAGAATAACTTTTTTGGAAGGAAAGTATTACATGCTGTACACGGCTTATGATGGTCAAAATGCAATGGTGGCTTATGCAGTAAGTAATGATTTAAAAAGATGGGAGAAAAAAGGATTAATAAGCCCGCAGATGACTTACGATGAAGCAGAAGATATTTTTAAACAATCTGATATAGGTGAACAATACACTTATTATGAGAAAAAATTTAGACAAGATTGGGGAGATAAAGTTAAGTTATGGGAAAAAGATACGATTCTTTTTCCAAAAAAAATTAATGGAAAATATGCTTTAATCCATCGAGTTTTACCAGGAATTCAAATTTGTTACTTTGATGATTTTGATCAATTAACTCAAGATTTTTGGAGAAATTATTTAAAAGAACTTAAAAGTTATTTGATATTAGATCCAAAATATGAATTTGAAAGTGATTATATTGGTGGTGGAGCAGTACCAGTAGAAACAGATAAAGGATGGTTGTTGATTTATCATTCGGTGCATGTCGTTGATGGAATTAGAATATATAATGCCTCAGTAGCATTGTTGGACATAAATAACCCACAAAAAATAATTGGACGATTATCTTACCCACTATTTTCACCAAGTGAAAAATGGGAAGTAGAGGGGGTAGTTAATAATGTGGTGTTTCCAACAGCAACAAGTTTAAAAGATGACATTTTGTCTATTTTTTATGGAGCGGCCGACGAAAGGATTGGAGTGAGAAAAATTAGTTTATCTGTTTTGTTGGAAGAGTTGAAAAAAAATGAGACAGAGAAAACCAATTAAAATAATTTGTATATCAACTTATATACCTCAAAAATGTGGCATCGCCACTTTTACTAAAGATGTGACTAGTGCTATAAACCTGATTAACCCAAAGGCATTGGTTGAAATTATGGCGATTGCCAAAAAAGAAGAAGAAATTGTTTTTCCGTGGGAAGTTAAATATAGAATTGAGTTTGATAATAAAGAATCATATTTAGAAGCAGCTGATTATATTAACCATTCAAGTTGTGATGTAGTTTTAATTGAACATGAGTTTGGGATATTTGGTGGTAAATGTGGTGAATATTTACTTGATTTTTTGAAGGCAATTAAAAAACCCAAAGTAATGACTTGTCATACCTTAATAGAAGATTCAGAAAATGAGTGGGGCCGACTTTTTAGTGAATTAGTAAAATATGTTGATGGATTAGCGGTAATGACAAAATTTAGTGCTAAAAGATTGGCTGAATTATATAATTTTGACCAAAAAAACATTGCCGTAATCCCCCATGGGACTCCGGATATTGCTTACAACTCAAAAAGTATTTACAAGAAAAAACTTGAAGGAAGATTAGTGTTGGGTAATATTAATTTGTTATCTGAACAAAAAGGAATTGATTATTCGATTGAAGCAGTAGCTAAAATAGCTAAAAAATATCCAGAGGTTTTATATTTAGTAATTGGCCAAACTCACCCAAATATTTTAAAAAATGAAGGGGAAAAATATCGCAATAAACTTAAGAAAAAAATTAAGAAATTAGGGATTAAAAAAAATGTTAAATTTATAAATAAATATTTGTCGGTTGAAGAATTAGTAGAGTGGTTGAAAGTAATTGATATTTACATCACTCCATATTTAGACAAACAACAATCATCATCTGGAGCACTGGCTTATGCGATAGGAGCTGGAAAAGTATGTATTTCAAGTGAATACTTATATGCCAAAGAAGTGTTGGCTAATAAAAGAGGCATTTTTGTGCCATTTAAAGATTCTGATGCGATTGCTAAGGCAGTAATCAATGTTTGCAAAGATGAAAAAAGAAAAAAAACCATGCAAGAAAAAGCTTATAAATATGGACGATTAATGACTTGGCCAAGTGTCGCTTTACAACATTTGGATTTCTTTACTGAAACCATAAAAAAACATGGAAGTAAAAACCAAAAAGCAAATTGATTATCTACTAAAAATTACTGATAATATTGGGCTGATTGAACATTGTCGGAATGATAAACCTAATTATGATGAAGGGTGGTGTGTGGATGATAATGCCAGAGCGCTGCAAATATGTTTGCGAGGTGAAAATTTAAATTTGAAAAATGTTAAAAAAATTTATTTTAATTTTTTAAAATCAGCTTTAAAAGATAATGGTTTTTATGATGATTTAAATAATGATTTAACATGGAAAGAAAATTTTGAAATTGGAGGAGAACATTGCGGGAGGGCACTGGCAGCACTGGGAGAATTAATTAATTGTGATCAAAATTTATCTAAAGAAGCCAAACAAATGTTTGATCAGATATATTTATATGTAAAGAAAAATGCAACTTTACACACCAGAGCACTGGCTCAAACAATTTTGGGGTTACAGTATTATCGAACCAATGAAATTGTTTTTTTGGCAGAAATGTTGGTGGATAAATATAATAAAGAAATAGATGATAAATGGAAATGGTTTGAGGCAGAAATATCGTATGATAACGGACGTTTGCCAATGGCAATGTTGGTGGCTTATCAAAAAACTGAAAAAGAAAGGTATTTTAATGTGGCAATTGAGTCTTTAAGTTTTTTGACAAAATTGATATTTAACAAAGAAAAAGATTGTTTCTCATTTCCAGGGAATAATGGATGGTTTAACAGATCTGGGGAAAAAGCAGAGTTTGGACAACAACCGATTGAGGCGGGATCGATGGTTGAAGTTTATGCTTTGGCTTATGAAGTGACTAAAAATAAAAAATATAAAGATTTGGCCGAAAAAGCGTTTGAATGGTTTTTGGGTAAAAATATATTGGGAATAAATATGATTGATGAAATAACTGGCGGAGTATATGATGGATTGGAACAAAATGGAGCCAATAAAAATCAAGGAGCAGAATCGGTGCTGTCCTATTTGATAGCAGCAAAAGAAATAGAAAGGTTGGATTAAGAGTTTAAGACAAAACCGTTTGATTGACCAAATTGAATGAGACCGTTTAAGTCAAGTTTGGTTTGATGAATAACTGATTCGGAAAAAATTGTGCCTTCGAGCTGAGAACCAGAAATGTCTGATTTTGTTAAATCACATTTTTTGAAAGTGGTTTTTAAAAGATTACAACCAATAAATTTACTTTCAATTAAATTACAAAAATTAAATAACGATTCGGTTAAATCACAATTTTCAAAAATAATTTTATTAAGATTAAATCTGACTAATTCGTGACCAAAAGAATTTTTGATTTGCTGAAAAGTAGCTAAATTAATTAGGGTATTGGTAAAAACACATTTTTTAAGATTAAGAGCAGAAAAATCGACACCGCTAAAACAACAATCAGTAAAATGACAGTCAGAAAATAAAGTAGCGTCAAAATTCGCCTGAGAAAAATTACAACTAAAAAATTGACAATGAGTAAATGAAGTAAATTTTAGATCAATGTGGGTAAAATCGGTGGCAGAAATTTTTTGATGAGAAAAACTTTCGCCTTGGAAAATTTTAATCGGATTCATTTAAATTTGACTAAGCTTAATTTTGGTTAATTCTTGTTGCCAACTAGTTTCGATTTGAGACCAAATATTTTGAATAGAACACTTGCCAGAACGAGCACAAGATTTGGAGCCAAGACAACTAACTAGAGCTTTGTTTTCACCTAAAATTATTAATAAATCATAGAGACTTTTTTGTTGCCAATTTGGGGCTAACTTATATCCTCCGCTTTTGCCTTCTTGAGAAATAATTAATCCCCCATTGGTTAATAAAGTAGCTAATTTTGATAAAAAACTATAAGGTAAAACTAATTTTTCTGAGACTTCTTTTAAAGAGATTGTTTTGTCTAGATTTTTGGAAAGATAAGAAATGAAGACAATAGAATATTCAACTTTTTTGGGAATAGTGATCATAAATTGTTTAACGAATCTTTAATTTTTTTGATGGCTTCAAGACCAATATAAGCGCAGCGTTTGCGAACACTACTTAATTCGATACCAATTTCTGCTTCAATTTCGGCACCGCTCATTTGTTGGACATCAGTTATTTTTTTGCCTTTGATCATATCCATAAGAATGTCGGTGGCAGCGACAGAAATGGCACAACCGCTACCTTCAAATTTGGCATCGGCAATGATGCCATTTTTTACCTGAAGCCAAATTTTAATTTTGTCGCCACAAAGAGCATTGACTTCTTCGACTTGAACACCGCCTTTAATAGTGCCTAGGTTATTAGGATTTTTGTAACGATCGAGAATTATTTCTTTGTATAAATCGTCCATAATTTAGGAAAAAATTTTAATAGCATAATTAAGACTTTCGACTAATTTATCGATATCTTTTTGGGTATTATAAAGACCTAAACTAGCTCGAGTGGTACCGGTGTTAAAACCAAAAAGTTGATGAAGGGGCATGGCACAGTGGAAACCGGTACGAACAGCGACATTAAATTTTTGAGAAACAATGTCACCAATATCGTGAGGTGCGGGGAGCTTGGGATTGTCGAAAGCAAAAGAAACAACACCCAAACGGTGATCGGATTTTTTTGGGCCTAAGATTTTGATTTCGGAAAAATTTGAAAGTTTGTCTAATAAATAATTGGCTAAATCTTTTTCATGTCGGGTAATTTTGTCCCAACCAATCTTTTGAATAAACTTAATGGCTTGTCCTAAAGCAACGGCTTGAGCAATTGGTGGAGTACCTGGTTCGTAGCAAAAAGGTGGGTTATCAAAAACAGTTTTATCCCAAAAAACTTCGGTAATGGCTCCTCCACCAAAAATAGTGGGTGTCATGGAAGAATAAATTTTCTGATTAACATAAAGAACACCAATGCCAGTAGGGCCGTAAAGTTTGTGGCCAGAGAAAGCATAAAAATCAACACCTAAGTCAGTAACATCGACTGGAAAATGAGCCACACTTTGGGCACCATCAACTAAAACTAATGTTTGAGAATTGATGTTCTTTATCGTTTTAATTATTTCTTTAATTGGGTTAATTACCCCCAAAACATTACTGACATGAGTTAAGGCAACGATTTTAGTTTTTGGAGTAATTAATTTTGATAAAGATTTGAGATCTAGTAAAAAATCGGAAGTAACTGGAATATATTTTAATTTGGCTTTTTTGGATTTGGCTAATTGTTGCCAAGGAACTAAGTTGGAGTGATGTTCCATTTGAGTAATAACAATTTCATCGCTGGATTTAATATTTTGATAACCCCAACTTTGAGCGACTAAATTAATGGAGGCGGTAGTACCGGAAGTAAAAATAATTTCGTTAGGCTTAGCGTTAATAAAGTCGGCAATAATTTCTCGAGATTTATCGTACTCTTCAGAGGCGGTTTGAGATATTTGGTATAAACCACGATGAATATTGGCCGAATATTTGGCGTAATAATCCATCTCTGACAAAATAACAGAAGCCGGTTTAAGACCAGTGGCAGCGCTATCGAGATAAACAAGATCAGTATTATTTTGGAAAATAGGAAAATTATTTTTCATGATTATTATTCCAAAAAGGATTTAATAATTAAGTCTAAAGCAGATTCATAAGAAAAACCACGAGACATAAGATAAAAAAGTTGGTTTTGATCGACGGGGCCAATAGCCGAAGCGTGAGAGGCGTGAACATCATTATTTTCAATTTCTAGTTCTGGAATAGAAACAGCCCGAGAATCAGTGCCAATTAACAAAACAGCATGTTTGAGAAAAGCTTGAGATTCTTTGGCGGTTTTTTTGATTTTAATAATACCTTTGAGGTTTAAATTACCACCAGGCATAACTACCGCTTTGACCAGAGTATTGCTGGTAGTGTGAGGAGCGGTGAATTCCATAACAGTCTCCAAATTAATAGTTTCACCAGACTTAACTAAAATATTTTTAGTAAAATTTTGAACATCATGAGGCTGATTTAAAATTTGTTGATATTTCATGCGACACTACCCTCCATTTGTAAATTAATGAGACGATTAAGTTCGAGACTATATTCCATAGGTAATTCTTTGACGATTGGCTCAACAAAACCATTGACAATCATTGATTCGGCTTCGTTTTGAGAGAATCCCCGAGACATGAGATAAAAAAGTTGATCTTCACCAATTTTACTGACAGTGGCTTCATGTTCGATAAATGCCGAACTTTCGGAGTTTTTATTGACTGGATAGGTGTCGGAACGAGATTTTTTATCTAAAATGAGAGCGTCGCAAACCACTTTTGAGCGAGCATTGGTAGCACCTTTACTGATGTAAACTAGCCCTCGATAACTGCTACGACCACCATTAAGACTAATGGATTTGGACACTATGCGACTGGTAGTGTTGGGAGCTAAATGAATAGCTTTGGCACCGGCATCAAGATGTTGAATGCCAGAAGCAACAGCAATAGATAAAACTTCGGCATGAGCACCTGGCCCAGCCAAAATATTACTAGGATATTTCATGGTAATTTTACTGCCGAGATTGCCATCAACCCATTCCATAATGCCATCTTCGTCTATTTGGGCCCGTTTAGTAACCAAGTTATAGACATTAGTTGACCAATTTTGAATAGTTGAATAACGAACGCGAGCATTTTTTTTGACAAAAACTTCGACAACGGCAGCATGAAGAGAATCAGTAGAATAAATTGGAGCAGTACAACCTTCAATATAATGAACAAAAGAACCTTCATCGGCAATAATTAAGGTTCGTTCGAATTGACCCATTTTCTGGCTATTAATACGAAAATATGTCTGTAAAGGTAATTCAACATGAACATTTTTGGGAATATAAATAAATGAACCACCAGACCAAACAGCACTATTCAAAGAAGCAAACTTATTATCATCAGGCGGAACAATTTTGCCAAAATATTGCCAAACAATTTCGGGATATTTTTTTAAGGCTTCGTCCATACCACAAAAAATAACTCCTTGATCAGAAAGTTTTTTCATTAACGAACCATAAATAACTTCAGATTCATATTGAGCTTTGACACCACCAAGATATTGTTTTTCAGCTTCGGGAATGCCGAGTTTATCGTAAGTATTTTTGATATAAGTAGGGACATCTTCCCACTTATGACTTTCTTTGTCAGATGGTTTTAGGTAATAAAAAATATCATCAAAATTTATGTCGGAAAGATCTGGCCCCCAGGTAGGCATGGGTTGGTCAATAAAATACTGATAGGCGCGAAGACGAAAATTTAGCATTTTATCATCTTCATGTTTGAGGAGAGAAATGGTTTTGATGACATCTGGATCAATCCCTTTTTTGGTTTTGAACACAGAAATTTCTGGTGAAGAAAATCCATATTCATAGGGTGATTTTTGGTAAGATGTGGTTGACATAAATTAAGATTGAAAACCGGAGGAAATAATTTTTTGAGCTAAAGAGGCATCGCCTGAAGTTTTGATTTGACCTTTGTCTAAAACCAAAACTTGATTTGGATTTAAGTATTCCAAGATTTTAGGCGCATGAGTGATGATTAAAATGGCAGAATTTAAATCTTGAGATAATTTTTGAATGCGAAGTGAAATGGTTTTGAGGGCATCAACATCAAGACCGGAATCAATTTCATCGAGAATTAAATATTTAGGATTGGCAACTAACATTTGAAGAACTTCCATTTTTTTGCGTTCACCACCAGAAAAACCATCGTTAAGACTGCGATCAAGTAACTCACTTTTAATGTCTAAACTGTCGGCTTCAAAAGATAACCAACTGCGAAATTCCGAAAGAGACATTTTTTGATCGGGATGAAATTTTTTGAAAATCTGCCAAAGAAAAGTTTTGACATTAAGTCCTGGAATAGCTACTGGAGACTGGTTGGACAAAAAAATTCCTAAATTAGCTCGTTTGTCGGGAGAAAAATTGGTGATGTCGGTTTTGTCTAAAATAATTTTTCCTGAGGTGACAGAGTAATTAGGATGACCGGCTAAAGTAAGAGCAATGGTAGATTTACCACTGCCATTTGGCCCCATAAGAGCCGTAATTTGACCGGGTTTTAGGTCAAATGTGATATCTTTTAGAATTGACTTTTTATCAACAGAAACAGAAATATTTTTAAATTGAATCATACTAAGACTATTTTAGTATGAGTTATGGAATAATGCAAGTAAAAAATTTCTATATCTCACCGATACTAATATCAAGGACGGTTACAATTTGATCATTGACTGGAACTTTAGAACCTTTGGGTTGATTCATTAAGGCAATCCCTAATGGACTTTCGGAAGATATCCAACCGGGAAATAAATTAAAATCATTTTTACCAACTAAAGTAATTTCCATTTCGCGTCCATCTGATTCGAATTTAATTTTAATATGACTGCCAAAAACGATAATGTCGGTTTGAGTTGGGGTTGGCTGAACAATTTCTTGATGAAGATCAGCCTTGGCTTGATCAATTTGAGAATATAAAACTAAGGCACGCTCACCTAAAAAAATATAGGCGGAGTTTTCTTTTAGATCCCCTTCTTCAGCAGCTTTACCACGAGCTTCACAAGTCCTAGCCAATTCATCTTCGAGTTCTTTGAGATGCTCTTCAAGTTTTTGTTTACCAAATTTGGTGATCATAAGGTTTTATCTTAACAAAATTAAATAATAATACTAGTTATTAACTAAAAAACAGGTTAAAATTATTGAGTATGGATAAACTTTTAAATTGGGTTAAAAATTTAGATTTGGGAAGTAAGATTTCTTATGGGGTTTTGGTTTTGTCGATAATAATTTGTATGTTGATTTTGTCTTCTAGAATGAATAATCCTAGTAAAGTGACTAATTTGCCAGCTACTGTAACTCCAACAACAGTTAAAACAAAAACAGTGACATCTGATTTTGATACTAAAAAAGGGGGCGGGACAGTTACTCCAAAGTTAACTTCGGGGGTATCTTCACAAATAATTACTCCAAGTAAATCATTAACAATAACTCCAACGTTGAAACCAACATCAATACCGACGATAACTCCAACTCTTCAACCGACCTCAATTCCAACAATAACTCCAACACCTCAACCGACTTTAATTCCAACTGAAAGACCAACCCCGAAACCAACAATTTCTCTACTTTCTAAAATTACTTTGAGTGCCAATAATGTAGAACTATACCCTGGAGAAAAACAACAAATTACAGTTTATTTTGAACCAAGCAATGTGATTGATAAAAATATAAGTTGGACTTATAACGGTAACATTGTAGATATCACGTCATCCGGGTTAATTACGGCAAAACAGGAAGGAAAAACCAATGTAGTTGTGGCGGGGTCAAATGGTAAAACCACATTGTTAGCAATCACTGTTAAATTGACATCATCGACTACGACCCCAACACCAACCACAACAAGTTCTGTCACTTTAACTCCAACTCCGACACCAACACAATCATCGTCTGATGGTTTAGCTACTGGAATTAGTGTAAGTCCTACTTCATTAGATATTGATGCTGGAGAACAACAACAGCTTACTTTTAGTGTGATTCCTAGTGATGCGACGAATCCTACTTTGGTTTGGGATTATGATGGTTACATTATTAATATGGATGAAAAAGGAATGGTATCAGGAAAAAACCCGGGAACAACGACAATAACTTTTAAAACTTCGAACAATATTACTGAAACAGTTTCAGTGATAGTTAGAGCTAAACCAACAAATACGCCAACTCCAACGAGAAAACCGACACCAACGAGAGTGAATAAAATGGCACTTGATTCATCTAAAGGAGCTTTGGTGTGCAATCAAACAAGTAAAGTAGTTGGAACAAATCAATGTTCTTCTGAAAACGCTAAAATATCGATGAATTCTCATTGTTCTGATCATACCCTTTGTGCTAACGGTTGTGGGTTAGTTTCCGTCTCGGCTATTTTACAAGGACATAATGCTAAAAATACTCCAAAGTGTCTTTTAACACCAAGTATGGGTTGTAAATCTAGTTTTTTTACAGGGGGTGGTGCTTGTCCAATAAGTTGGGATAGCATGTCGAATACGTTGATTGCAAATTTAGGAAAAGGAGCACTTTATAATAGTGGGAAAAAATTTAAATGTACTAAAAAAATTGTGTCAGAAATGCTTTGTAAAGGATGGGTATTAATAGTCCACATTCGAAGAGAAAATGGAACTGGACATTGGTTAGTGGCAGCGGCAACAACTTCGACAGGAGATATCGCTTTGGCAGACTCTTCTTTTTCAGATAATAAATTTAATTATTGGTCGAATGCGGTTACAGGTAAGACCCACCCCACTTATTGTTTAGCCGTTAAGGCTGGTTCTATTTAATTAATATGAAAGATAATTTTAAATTACTAATAGTAGGAGCTCTTCTTATAGTAGTATCTTTGGTTGTGTCTTTAAGAATTAATAATACAGTGGATACAATCTCAAAAGGGGCGGAACAAGAAACACCCCAAAATAATATAGATATTGAAGTTGGGCCGACACTGACACAGGAACAAGTGGAAGAGGTTATTGAAGAGAATAAAAGAACTGGCGGTTTTTACGATACTAGCGATGATGAAGATTAATTTAGAATAGATCTGGGTTTTTGAAGGGAATTAAGGCCATAATTACGGCTTGTTCATAATAGGAAGTTCTGGTTACGATATCATTGGTAAGAATGCCGACAGCACCATTTGATTGTTTAGAATTAACTCGATTAAAGACAATATCATCTGCCTCACCTAATTCTTTGCCTTGATCAATTAATTCAATAATTTTTTTGGGTAAAAAGAATGAAGAAGTTCGGCTTTTACTAATTTTATTTTTTGACTTGATAACCACCCAAGCGAAAGTTTCCATACCTTTGCCGACTCTTTTTGATCCACCTTCAATACCAACAAAATAATCAGCTTGATTTAGTTTGGATAAATTTTTTACTCTATTTAAAGCACCTTTCAGAGTTTCTTTTTCACCGATAGGTTGATTGGAAACTTCTGAAGAAATTGAGATACCTTTAAAAGAGAAATCAGTGCCAGGATACATTTTGGTAAAAGCCAATTTAACAGAATTTATTTTGACAGGGTTGGTAGAAGCAATAAAGACCTTGGCCGAATTCATTAGTTAATTTGATAACTGATGTTGACTATAATTTTTACCTCTTCACTTCCAGTTTGAATATTGGTATTGAGGGCTTGATCAGTGGCACCGGCCCCCATACTTTTAGCACTGTAAGCGATTGGACGAACTAAGTTGCTATCATTAGAATTTTCGTAATAGCTGATAATTCTTCCTAATTTAAAACCGGCAGATTTAGCCGCTGTTTCGGCTTTTTTGTTGGCTTGAGCAATAGCATCTTTACGAGCTGATTCTTCGGCGACATCACGGTTGTCGACATCAAGAGTAATGTTGCTAACTTGGTTGGCTCCATTGGCAGTAGCTGAATCGATGACATCATTAATTTTATCAAGATCAGTAATTTTTACTTTTAATTGGGTACTGGCTGAATATCCGGTGATTTTTTGAGTACCGTCTTTCCAATCATAGTTGGGGTTAATAAAATAATTTGTAGTTTGAATATTTTTGGCATCAATACCGAGATTTTTTAAACCAGAAGTAATTTTGTTCATAACTTCATTTATTTGGGATTGAGCAAGCTTAACAGTATTGGCATTTTTTTGAATACCAACATTAACATAAGCAATATCAGGTTTTATAGAAACTGTCCCCTCTCCGGTCACAGTAAAGACATCGGATTTATTGGTAACAGTACTGTTGACTGAAAAAGGTAACGGGTTGCCAGACTTAGAATATATAGAAGCAGCTAAAAAGAAGAAAATAATAATTAAAAAGGCAGGGATAATTTTTTCTAAATATGTTTTCATAGATTAATTATACATAAAAAATAATTTATTTTTAAATTTTGATAATGGCTTTGAATGAAAGAAGATGTTAGGATATAAAATATGACTCAAAATGAAGAAAAATGTCCAAAGTGCGGAGCGGCGTTAAGCCCAATTACTGAAACTGCGACTGGAAGAAAACTGCAACGATGTAGCCAAGGATCTTGGAATCCACAAACACATAAAAATGAAGGGTGTGATTATGTAAAATGGTTGGAAGTTGAACCAAAGGAGTTAGATGAAAAATGTCCTAAGTGTGGGGCGCCATTAATTTTGCAAGTAACTCGATTTGGTAAAAAAATGAAAAAATGTAGTGCTGGAAGTTGGGATAAAGAAGCCAAAAAAGCAATTGGATGTGATTATGTAGAATGGGTTAATGGAACTTCTGAAAATTTGGATGAAAAGTGCCCTAAGTGTGGGGCAAATTTGGTTTTATATACAACCGCTAATGGAAAGAAGATGAAAAAATGTTCAACTTCGGGATGGGATAGAGAGGCAAAAAAAGCCACAGGGTGTGAATACGTGTTGTGGCTGAAAGCTGGTCAAACAGAAAGTGATAATGGTGAAGAATTTTTACCACCAGAACCAGAAGAATAAACAATTAGAGGGACGTACATTTCTTGATGACTAAGACCGCCGTGATTACCTAGATCATACTTTTCTTCTTGGTTGATTAAAAAGTCTTTGATGATATAGTTGTCTTTCATAATTAAAACATAGTCGCCTACCCGCTGCGAGAGTTTTGGATTGGGTTCAAAAAGACCAAAAAAATTGCGGTTGATTAATTCTTTTGAAGAATAAATTTGGCAGCAAAATTTTAATTTAGTCTTGACGTACTTTACAAAAGCTTTGGCTTGATCTGGATGAACATAGCAATAAGCAACACGTGGTTCACCGCATAAAGGTAAAGTTAACATGTCGTAAAGTTCGGGATAATCTTTTTGAATAAAAATTACTTTTGAGGGATTTGTGGTAATTTGACCATGGTCGGCAGTAGCTAAAAAAGTAAAGTTTTTTGAAGAAAGAGATTTTGTGAGACCAATTATCTTTTTATCAAGTTTTTTGAAAAAATTTAGCGGAACAGGAGAGCTAGTTCCCTCTTCGTGACAAAGAGCGTCAAGATCTGGTAGATAAGCATAAATTAATTTACGCTTATCTGATGTTTCAACTGCTTTTTTAATTTGAGTAAACAGACCTGCTAGCCCTCGATAAGACCAGAGATAATCACTTTTGGCATTGACTTGACCATCAACAATGGAGTCGGGATAAATTACAAATGATGGAGCAGAAATTTGGTCACCAATTCTTTGTGTGGTAAAAATTTGATCACGAGAAACTCTTGAGTTAGGAAACGATTCACCGCCAAATCTGGCTTTGAATGGAAGGATTTTGCTGACAACTCCAAGCTCTTTTAGAAAAACAAACCAACCAGTAGAGGCATGTTGCTGGGCGGGAACTCCAGTTTCTAGAGCAGTAGTAGCGGTAGCTGTGGTGCTAGGGAAAACAGAAGTAATTTTGGTAAGACAGTGTTTTTTAAGAAAAGAATCTTGACCGTATTTTTGGAGATAATCATAACCAAGGCCATCAATAAGAAGAAAAATTACATTTTGACTTTGAGAAAGAAAGTTTAATTCTGGTAAAGTTGAATATAAAGGTTTACCGTCAAAAGCTTGGATGATTGAAGAAGCAAAGTTGACAATACTACGCCGATAATTAGGGTAAATCATAGTTATATTGTACTACGACAAGTTTGTTCTATGTCGTCAAAAGATATTAAAAGGTTATATATTTGCAATAAATATTGCACCTTATTGGATGTTATACTGGCATTAATATGATCCAATTTAACTCAGCCAAAGAACGAATCATTATTCCGGTGGATACCAGTGATCTTGATTCGGCATTGAAAATAGTTCAATTATTAAAACCATATGTGGGGATGTTTAAGTTTGGTTTGGAGTTGTTGAATACCATGTTGATGGGGGTAGTTTCGGGTAATAGTGGTATGGCTGAAAAAGTAAAAATGTTATTTAAAGAAACTGAAGGACAATTATTTTGGGATGGAAAATGGGATGATATTCCAAACACTGTGGGTAAAGCTTCGGCAGCAGCGGCAATGGTAAATCCAAAAATGGTTGATGTTCACGTGTCGTCTGGAGCAGGGGCAATAACTGAAGCGGTAAAAGCTAATCCAAATACAATTGTGTTGGGAGTGACAGTGTTGACTAGTATTACCGATGAAGAATCAATGTCAATTTTTGGAAAGATAGCGGAAGAAAAAGTAGTAGACTTTGCTAAAATGGCGATGGCTGCTGGAGCAAAAGGAGTAGTTTGTTCGCCAAAAGAGTTGTCATTATTATCTGAATTTAAGGAATTAATTAAAGTGACCCCAGGTGTCAGACCTGAATGGGCATCAGTTAATGATCAAAAAAGAGTAATGACTCCAGCAGAAGCGGTAGCTGTCGGAGCAGATTATTTAGTTATTGGTAGGCCAATTACCGAATATCCGGCTGAACTGGGTGGACCAGTGGCGGGAGCAAAAAAAGTGGCTGAAGAAATAGGAGAATAAAAATATGACAGACGCATATCAAATATTAAAAGATTGTGACGCTTTGTACGAATCACCAAAAGGGGCTGATGGTAAATATATTGGACCATTAGTAGCGTATGCTGGATTAGATGAAAATGGGAAAAATTTTGTAGGATTTCATTATGTAAATATCGCTCAAGCGGAACAAGAATATTTGCCAAGAATTGAGTTGTCAAAAATGATGGCAGAAAAAATTACCCAAGTTGTGGGTAAACCCGATAGATTAATTGCCGCTCCTATGGGTGGAATAATTTTTGCTGCTAGTACCTCAAATTTTTTAGAAACTAAAGTATCTTTTTTTGAAAAGAAATTTATTAGATTAAATGATCCGGAAAAAAATATTAGAGAAGAATATGAGTTAATTTATAAACGCCACAATTTGGAACCTGGTGAAAAAGTGATAATTTTTGAAGATTTATGCAATAATTTTTCGACTACCCAAAAAATGATTGAAATGTTAAGAGAATTAGGGGCTGAAGTAGTAGCAATTGCTTGTATTTTTAACCGATCAGATAAAGAAGAGCTTATGGGAATTCCAGTAATAGCGGTAATGCACACACCAATACCAGAATATAGACAAGACGACCCAGTAGTAAAAGATATGTTGGAAGTTGGAAATATTGTACTATCAGCAAAAAAAGAGTGGCCACGACTGAAAGCGGCAATGAAATAAATTAATTAAACTTTTATTTACCTAAAAAGTAGTCGATTTGGTTTTCGGGAACACCAATGGCTAGAAGACGAGATTTAATTTCTGCTTGAGAAATATTTTTGGCGGACCATTGTTTTTGGCATTGAGTAATAAATTCACGATATTCATGAGGAAAAACTACCCATGACGTGGTGTTAAAAGCATAGAAATCAGGGACAAATTTTGATCGGGGCTTGTAACATAAAGCAGCAGTAGTGACAGTTTTGGCTCCAAGTAAAGATAAATACTCTTTGGCTTTTATTAAAGTTTCTCCAGAATCGACAACGTCGTCGAAAATTAAAACATTTTCTCCATCGACTGAATCACTTAATGGTTGGGTAACTTTTACTTGACCACATTCATTAACATTACAATATGATTTAAGCCTGGTGGAAGAAAGTTGAGGAACTTCGAGAAGATCAACAATTGCTCTAGCCCATGTCCAGCCACCTTTAGCTAAGGCAACTACTCGATCAAAACTTTTTCCAGAATCAAGAATTTTTTTGGCTAACAAAAAAGTAAGGTCACCCATTTGATCCCAACTGGGAGCGACGTAACTAATATTATCGAAATTAATTTCTTTTAAAGCGGTTGGGTCTTTCATTCTTTATTATACTTAACCTGAAAAACAAATTAAATGGGATAATTGTTTGTGCGAAACCCACTCCGTTTCACGGACCTCCCTTAAAAAGGGAGACTTTAAAAAAACAGAAAATAATATTTAGGGTAAAATGAGTTTATGAAAAAATTAAAAATTGGAGGAGTTTATAGGCATTATAAAGGGACAAAAGTTAAAGTTTTAGGAGAAGCATTACATAGTGAAACAATGGAACCTATGGTAGTTTATCTTCACTTGGAAGATGGAATGATGTGGGTAAGACCTAAAAAAATGTTTTTAGAGACAATAACTATTGATGGAAAGAAAAAAGAAAGATTTAAATTAATTAACCAAAAAATGTTGGTTAAACCAAATATTAGTAAATGAAGTCTTAGATATTGAGTAAAGTTAAGACTTTGAAAACAACAAAAGCGGGCCAGAAAATTGATTTAAAAATTCCAATTATAACAGCAGTGAAAGTAGCGGCTCCTTGGAGAAAATAAAATAAAGCACCAAAAATTCCTAAGCCGTAGATAGCGGAATTATTACTGCAACTACACTTGTGGTGGTGATGTTTGCAGGTTTCTTTTTCTTTTTTTATTTCTTGAGTCATGTGTTTATTGTAGCATTGCAAAAAAGAAGTTTTTGAGTAAACTTGTGTTAATTATGAAAAATATTCAAGATAATTTTACTTACGTAATTGATCATCCTTTTATTATTGATGATTTGAGCCATTTAAGAGACGAAAAAACAGAGATCGCTAGTTTTAGACGACACTCAGATCAAATATGTCAATTGTTATTTACCGAAGCAATTAGAGGAATGGAAATGATAGACCACCCAGTGATTACACCAGTGGGAGTGGAAGCTAAAACAGAAAGGTTGAAAGATGAAGTGATTGTGATTCCCATATTGAGAGCCGGATTGGCAATGCTTTTTGGAGCGTTGCAATTATTACCAAAATCAAAAGTAGGAGTGGTGGGATTACAACGTGATGAAAAAACGGCGGTAGCTTCGGAATATTATTGGAAATTACCAAAAATTAGTGAAAATAGTGTGGTGATTGTGACAGATCCAATGTTGGCAACCGGAGGATCGTTGTTGCATTTATTGAATAAAATAATGCCGTTAAATCCAAAAGAAATTAGAATAGTTTGTGTAATGGCGGCGCCAGAAGGCATCGCGGCCATAAGAGCAGAATATCCAGAAGTGAAAATTTTTACCGCGGCGATTGATGAAAAATTAAACGAGAAAAAATATATCGTCCCCGGTTTGGGAGATTATGGCGACAGATATTTTGGAACGGTTTAAAGATTATTTTACGGTAACACTTTTGGCTAAGTTGCGAGGTTTGTCGGGATCAAAGCCTTTGAATTGGCAAATTTGATAGGCCAAAAATTGAGAGATAACGGTGATAGCGAGTGACGTAGAAATACCAGAATCTTTGACGGGCAAATAGTCGTCAAAAATAGAATTATTTTGAGGCGAAATGCCAATAATCCAACCGCCACGAGCTTTAATTTCAGTAGCGCTAGAAATAATATCATTTAAATATTTATCGTTGGGAGCAATGACAACACAAGGGGTGTCGTTTTCAATTAAAGCGATGGGGCCGTGTTTGAGTTCACTGGCAGAAACACTTTCAGCATGAACATAAGAAACCTCTTTGATTTTTAGAGCTGTTTCATGGCCGATAGAAAGACTATTGCCTCGAGAAATCACAAAAATTCGATCGTGTTTGGCTAATTTTTTGGCCAATGCAGTTATTTTTTGAGTAAATTCTGGTTGGAGAATATTATTAATATCGTTGATAACTGGGGATAAATCTTCTCCAAGTGATTTTAAGAATAAGGCAATTTCGGCAGTAAATGTTTTGGTAGAAAGAACACATTTCTCTGGACCACAAGGTAAAAGCTGACAGATATCGGCTAATCGATGGAGGGTGGAATATGGAGTATTAATCACTGAAGCAATAGCGACTCCCCTATTTTTTACCAGATTAACTAAATTAATAACATCTATGGTTTCGCCTGATTGAGAAAAAACTACTAATAAACTTTTGCTGGTTAAAAATTGGTCGTATGGTTCAAATTCAGAAGCAGGAAAACAAAAAACTGGTCGATTGATTTTTTGACTAGTAATAAGTGAATTAAAATAGGCAGCAAAATAAGATGAACCACAACCAGTAAAAAATACCTTATCGGCAGTTTTGGCAATTTCAATTATTTTGTCGACGGATGAAGTTAAATTGCCAGTTTGAATTTGAGCAAGAATCTCTGGTTGCTGATAAATTTCTTTACTTAAATAATTTGGATGGCCATTGAGACTAGTGTCGGATTGAGATGAAGAAATTGTTTTGATATCAAATTTAATTGGTTGATACTCTTTTAAACCAAAAAGATTAACAGAGTCTGGTAAAATAACGGCCATTTGGTTATCGTCAAGAAAAATAAATTTGTCGGTAAGTCCGGACAAGGCGCTCATATCAGAGGCAATATAATTGCAGTCTTGACCAAAACCGATAACTAAAGGAGAGCCATTTTTGGCAATTATTATTTGATTGTCTTCGTGTTTGATAACGGCAATAGCATTAAGCCCTTGAAGATCTAAAAAAGCCAATCTGACAGAATCGGAAAAAGAATTATTTTTGGCATATTCTTCGATTAAATGAACAATAACTTCGGTATCAGTTTCAGTGGTAAATTTATGCCCCTGATTTTGTAGTTGAGATCTAAGTTGCTGATGATTTTCGACAATACCATTGTGGACGAGAGCGATGTTATGAGAACAATCGAAATGAGGGTGACAATTGGCCAAAGTAATACCTCCATGAGTAGCCCAACGAGTGTGGCCAATAGAAATAGTTGATTCGGGAATATTTTCAGGGCTGGAAGTAATTTTGCCTAAATGTTTTTCGTCAACTAATTTTTCAGGGGTATCGGCAACTATTCCCCAACTGTCGTAACCACGGTACTCTAAACTTTTTAAACCATCAAAAACTAAACTACTTTTGTGTTTTTGAGAACTAGTAAAACCAAAAATTCCGCACATAAAACTCCTTTTGGATATTGATATCCATAACGAATTTATAAATGAGGATGGTCGTCGGATTTAAATTTTTCTTTTCAAAAAATTCTTTAGGTTGTCCGACACAACCTGAGGGTACCCGCAGATGTTTCGATTTCCCTCGGCCTCGTATCCCTTCGATAAACTCAGGGCCACACGCTAATTTGTTAATAAAGACGACATCCTTGGTAGAAGTGTATCAAAAAGGGGGAAATATAGCGAGTTCGCAAACGAAATGCGCCACCTGAAGTAAAATCAGGTTATGTAAATACAAGCTAATAATAGGCATAAAATTCTTATTGACAGTGAAGGATAGAAAGAAGTATAATGTGTTTGTACTAGCTGGGCGCAAGCCCTTCTTCAGCTAAGATATATCTAAGCCGAGAAGCTAGTATACAAAGTAGCGCCTATGGGCGCTTTTTTGTTGGGTTTTTTGTCTTTGATTTTGTTTTTGACTTTTTATCATCGGGCATTACACTTTTAAATTTACATTTGCCATTTCCTATCTTTTCCACAATAACTCTAACTTTTTTACCAGGACTAATTTCGTGAACTAATTTATAACACAAAATTTTTTTATATTTTCCCCAAATCTTTCTTCTCCCTTTTCTTGTTTCAACAGTAATCGAACAGTTTTTAATTACATCTGGAACATACTCTAAAAAAACTAATTTTAAATATTGTTCCGATAATTTTCTTGGCATCCTATTTGACTCGAAAAGCAAATGATTGAATCCTTCAGATGTAAAATATACTGTTTCTCCTAAAATAGGACAATCTAATGAAACGATACTTCTATAAAAATCCCTTTTTTCACTAATTAAATCTCTAATATTGGTCATATGTTGATTTTAGCATTTGGTAGTAAATATTTTTAGATATGTGGAATAAATGAACTGAATTTACCAGGCTATAAACAATATAAAATATGTCTAATTTGATGGTAAAATTGCCATATCTAATGGAAAATATAATTTTAGAAAATTTACTAAAATCAATCTTAATTGGGGATAAAATGATTAAAATTGATGAGAAGATATTCCCGATTAAAGGGATGATCGGCCAGGGATATCATAAGCAAGTTTTTGAAATTGACGATGATAAAAACGATAAAGTGATTAAAATAGTACGAAAAGATGCAAAAAATATTGTCAGCGCTTTTTTGTCGTTTAAACAGGCAATTGAAAATCAAGAAGTGTTGAAAAATTTTGGAGTGAGCTACACGAAAATTCTTGATTTTGATAAAAAAGGAGAACTGCCGAGATATTTAATTGAGGAAAAAATTCCTCAAAAAGGAGTTTGTATATCGGAATTAATAAAAAATAATGGCTTGACTGAAACTGATATTCGCCAAATAGCAGAAATTGTTAATAAATTAGAAAAAGATAAAAAATGGCAACTTGATATGAGCCCTTTTAATTGGTTTAAAGTTGGAAATAAATTGGTTTATACCGGCGGAACAGTGTATGTTTATGATGAAAGTTGGACGTTTGTAAAAGTAGGATTAATACAGTGGGTTGACCCAAAATTTGTAAACGAGAGTGAAGGACAATCTACAAAAATACCCTCGGAACAGGAGAAAAAAGAGTTTATGACAAATTGGAATAGTTTAGATACAGTCCAAAAAAAATGGTGGAAAAAGTATTTAGTAACTTAAATTTCCATGGTTGATTTATAAAATCGATAGTGTAAGATTGATAGGAGTAAAAACCCTACTTTATGAAAGGCAAATTGATTTTCAAAGATGGTACTGAATTTTTAGGCAGTAGTTTTGGTTTCGATTCTTCAACAGCGGGCGAGATTGTGTTTTCGACAGGAATGATTGGTTATCCAGAAAGTTTGACTGATCCGTCTTTTAAGGGTCAGATTTTGGTTTTAACATACCCGTTAATTGGAAATTATGGAGTGTTTGATAAAAAATATTGGGAGTCAAATAAAATTCAAGTTTCTGGGTTAATTGTGTCGAATTATATTGGTACCCCATCACATTTTGAAAGTGAAATGACGCTGGGACAATGGTTGAAAAAAGAAAAAATTCCGGCATTGGAAATTAAGGATACAAGAGCTTTAACACAAAAAATTAGAGATGAAGGGAATAGTTTGGTAAAAATGATTTTGGATAAAGAGATTGATTTTTATGATCCAAATAAAGTTAATTTAGTGGCTGAAGTGGCTAATAAAGAAGTAGTAACTGAAGGGAAAGGGACAAAAAAAGTGTTGTTGATTGATTGTGGAGTAAAGGAAAATATAAGAAGAGAATTGTTGGAAAGAAATTTAACAGTGACGACTGTGCCTTGGGATTTTGATATTTTTGAAAATAAAATGGAATTTGATGGAGTAGTAATATCAAGTGGGCCAGGTGATCCTAAAATGGCAAATAAAACTATTGAAACAGTAAAAAAATTAATTAAAAAAGAAATTCCAATTTTTGGGATTTGTTTGGGAAATCAAATATTAGCGTTGGCGGCTGGTGGAGATACATACAAATTGAAGTTGGGACATCGAGGACAAAATCAGCCATGTAAATTAGTGGGAAGTCCAAAATGTTTTATGACAACTCAAAATCACGGATTTGCGATTGGCAAAATTCCAAAAGGGTTTAAACCATGGTTTGTAAATGCCAATGATGAAACTAATGAAGGAATAATTCATGAAAAATTGCCTTTTATGTCGGTACAATTTCACCCGGAATCATCACCAGGGACTTGGGACACTGAATGGTTATTTGATTTCTTTTTGAAAAATTTATGAAAAAAATTAAAAAGGTAATAATTTTGGGTTCGGGAGCACTAAAAATTGGTGAAGCAGGAGAGTTTGATTATTCAGGATCACAAGCGATAAAAGCACTTAAAGAAGAAGGGATAAAAACAATTTTAGTTAACCCTAATATTGCCACCATTCAGACTTCTGATTTCTTGGCAGATAAAGTGTACTTTTTGCCAGTAAATACTCATTTTGTCGAAGAAGTAATTAAAAAAGAAAAACCAGATGGAATTTTGTTGTCATTTGGAGGACAAACAGCTTTGAATTGTGGCATGGATTTGGATAAAGCAGGAATCTTGGAAAAGTATCAAGTGGAAGTGTTGGGAACACCAATTTCAGCCATAGTTTTGTCGGAAGATAGAAGTAAATTTGCAAAGCATTTGAAAAAAATTGGTGAACCGATACCGGCAAGTATGACGGTAAAGTCAGTGCATCAAATAAAAGATGTAGAAAAAAATATTGGGTTTCCAGTAATGGTGAGAGCGGCTTATACATTGGGTGGGCAAAAATCTGGAGTAGCTCATAATCAAAAAGAGTTGGAACAAGTTGTTTCTGAAGCGTTAGTGTTTGCGCCACAAGTGTTGATAGAAAAATATTTGTATCACTTTAAAGAGTTGGAATACGAAATTGTAAGAGATAGATATGATAATTGTGTGGCGGTGTGTAATATGGAAAATTTTGATCCAATGGGAGTGCATACTGGTGAATCAATTGTGACGGCACCAAGTCAAACTTTAACTAACGCCGAGCATCAAATGTTGAGACAATCGGCAATTAATATAGTTAGAAGTTTGGGAATTGTGGGTGAATGTAATGTACAATATGCCTTAAATCCGGATAAAAAAGAGTATTATGTGATTGAATTAAACGCCAGATTGTCAAGATCTTCGGCATTGGCTTCGAAAGCAACTGGTTATCCTCTGGCCTATGTAGCAGCAAAATTAATTTTGGGTAAAAATATTACTGAAATAAAAAACCAGGTAACAAAAATTACTCAGTCATGTTTTGAACCAGCTTTGGATTATATTGTGGTTAAAATTCCTCGATGGGATTTAAATAAATTTAAGGGAGCAATAGATAAAATTGATTCAAGCATGAAATCGGTGGGAGAAGTAATGGCGATAGGACGGACTTTTGAGGAAGCGATACAAAAAGCAGTCAGAATGTTGGAATTGGGAGCGAATGGAGTGACAAGCGATAAGTTTAAAAAACTAGACAAAAAAGAACTTTTGGAAAGGATTGCTAACGCTAACACCACTCGTTTATTTGCAATTACGGAGGCGTTAAATCGAGAGATAGAGGTTGATTTGATTCATAAATTGAGTGGAGTAGACGAATGGTTTTTAGAGGGATTAAAAAGAATTATTGAGATAGAAAAAGAATTGGGTGAAACTAAAAAATTAGATAAAGAATCTTTGGTAAAATATAAACAAAATGGATTGTCGGATAAAAGAATTGGCCAATTAATAGGTAAAAGCGAGTTGGAAATAAGAAATTTAAGAAAAAAATGTGGAGTTATTCCAAGTGTTTTACAAATCGATACTTTGGCAGGAGAATTTCCAGCTCAGACTAATTATTTATATACTACTTACAATGCTAGTCATAACGATGTTGAGCCGCTAAACAAAGATGGAGTGATGGTGTTGGGATCAGGGCCATATAGGATTGGGTCATCGGTAGAATTTGATTGGAGTTGTGTCAACACAGCATTATCGTTGAAAGATCATGGAAAGAAATCAATCATTGTTAACTGTAATCCAGAAACAGTATCAACTGATTATGATATTTCTGATCGCCTTTATTTTGAAGAATTAACTTTTGAAAAAATTGCGGATATTTATGATTTTGAAAATTCATTTGGAGTAGTCATTTCGGTGGGAGGCCAAACACCAAATAATCTGGCAGAAGGATTAGATAATTATGGAGCGCCAATTTTGGGGACTAAAGCCAAAGATATTGATGGAGCTGAAGATAGAAATAAATTTTCGGCTTTGTTGGATAAACTAGAAATTGAACAACCAGAATGGGATAGTTTTTCTGATTTAAAATCGGCTTTAAAATTTGCTGATAACGTGGGTTATCCAGTGTTAGTGAGACCTTCATATGTGCTTTCGGGGAGCGCGATGAGTGTGAGTTATAATGATGATGATTTAAAAGATTTGTTGGATAAAACGGCTGAAATAAATAAAGAACATCCAGTAACTATTTCTAAATTTATTTCTGAGGCTAAAGAAATTGAATTTGATGGTGTGGCCCAGATGGGAGAAATTCAAGTGTTTGCCATATCAGAACATATTGAAAATGCGGGAGTTCATTCAGGAGATGCATCGATTATTTATCCGGCAGTGACGATGTATTTGCACACGGAAAAACAGATAGTTGAGGCTGGTAAAAAAATGGTAAAAGCGTTGAATATTACTGGACCTTTTAATATTCAATTTATGGCTAAAGAAAATAATATTTTTGTGATTGAATTAAATATTCGAGCTTCGAGAACTTTTCCATTTATTTCTAAAGCAACTGGAATTAATTTTATTAAAGTAGCCGTGGATAGTTTTTTTGGAGTGAGTAAAAAACATGAGGTGGAATACCCTAATCAAGTAATTGTAAAAGTGCCACAATTTTCTTTTTCCCGTCTTAAAGGAGCAGACCCAGTGCTAAGAGTGGAAATGGCATCGACTGGAGAGGTAGCTTGTTTTGGAGAAGATGCAGAAGATGCCTATTTAAAGGCTATTTATTCTACTGGAATGAAAATGGATAAAAAAGCAGTGCTGTTGAGTTTGGGAGGAGATATTAATAAAGAAAGATTTTTAGAATCGGTGTGGAGATTAAAAAGTTTAGGATTTATTTTGTATGCGACTCAAGGGACACATGAATATTTAAAACAAAATGGATTTAAATCGAATTTGGTTTATAAAATGTACGAAGATAAAAAGCCAAATGTGGTCCAATTGATTGAATCGAAAAAAATTTCATTGGTAATTAATTTAAGTAAAAAAAGAATTGATAGCGTAAAAAATTATAAAGATTATATAACTGATGGTTATTTAATTCGCCGAGCAACAGTAGATAATAATATTCCCCTATTTACCGATTTAGGATCGGCCAGATTTTTTGTCAGAGCATTGGAAAAATACCCCTTGGACAAAGTCAGTACCAAGTCGTGGGACGAGTATGTGAAGATTAAATAAAGATTTATTTACATCTTTCAAAAGCTGGCAAGTGTTTTTGTTGAGAGGCATTCATGAGATTTTCAAACACCTGGGTAATATCTTCATAGTCAGTAACGGCTGGAAGTAATTTGTCGCGGTAGAGAGTGGCGTTAGCAATCTCAGCGTCGACACCAGTTTGGCAAGCTTGTTGAAGAGTGTCTGGAGCAGTGACTTTTTTGGCCAGGGTATTTTCTGGGATAGTTAAACCATATTTATCATAAATTGATTTGAGAGCAGAAATGTGTTGTTCCTCGGCCCGGATAATCATAGAAAATGGTCTGACATTCCCAAGTTTTTTAATAGCTGCTTCGTAAGTTGAGTAAGCTTTATACTCATCATTAATGGCCTGATTTAAGGCATCTTTTACTGATGCTGAAAGTTCGCCAGCTGGATATGTTAAACCATCAACTGATAAACAATCTTCGGCAAGACAATTTTGACGAGTAACCTGATTTTGAACTGATTTCTGATTTCTTTTTTGACTAAAATCCATTAATATAAACCCACCAAAGACAATAACAACTAAAGAAAATATAATTAGACTATTATTGATTTTTGATTTTTTTGTTTTGATCATAATTATTTATTAAATAGTTTGGCTAACCATCCAAACAAACCATTAACTTTGTCCTCTTGGTTAATTTTTTCTTGAAGAGAAATATCTTGATAAGACATTAATTCAATAGTTTGTTGGAGTTGCTCTAAATCAGCGGCGTTTTTGGTTTGAGTTTTTAATTCTTCAAGTTGTTGGATTAATAATTTATTTTCTTCTAAGTGTTGCTCAATGCTTTGAAGAGTCTTTTTGTCAGAACCAAGGAAAAATTTGACAAAAGATTTACGAAGTTGAAGTTGAGCTAAATTACTTTTGAGATTTTCTTGAATTTTGGTTTGATTTTGAGCAATTTCTTTGACTTGTTGGCCAATACTGGTTTTTACACCAACTGTGTCGACTAATTCTTTGACTTGATCGGAAACTTTTGTCAGATTTTCTTCGACAGTTTGATTTGATTGTTCTTTTTCTTGAGTTTTGACAGTTAAATTTTGATTCTCGCCTTGATTTTTTGTTTGAACTTGGTTTTGATTTTTGACTTGATTACCCGTGGGAGTGATAGAGGTTTTGGGTGATGGTGTAACTGTGGATTTGTTTTGGTTATTAGTAGTGATAGTTGGAGAATTGCTAGTTGATTGAGTATTGGCCTGGCCGGTTTGAGAATTAGTATTAGAAGAGCCTTTGGCAACAACTGGAGTAACGGCTAATAAAAACAAAAAAGAGATTATTAAATATTTTTTCATCTTTGTCTGAACGAATAACTATTTAAATGAACTAATTTATTTTGTTTGCCAGAGGCCGTGGACATTGCAATAGGCTCGAGCGATGATATTTTCGGCAGTTAATTCAAAAGTGGCTTCTGGAGTATCACCTGGTTTTAGAAATTTTCTATAAACTTTATCGTCGGCGATAATCTCTATTAGTTCGATATAATGAGCTTCTTCCATAGGATGAGGAATCGAACCAATTTTGACAGTTACTTTACCTGCTGATTTTTCGACAACAGGAAGATGTTTTTCTTGGCCAACATCTTCAGATTTAGCATTTAATAACTCCATTGGTTGGCCACAACAAACAAGTTGTCCACCACCAGCATGTAAAACTTCAACAATGTTGCCACAAACAGGACAGCGATAGATTTGATTTTTGATTGTCATGGTTTAATTATGAATGGTTTGACTGTTTAAGTCCAGGTGATGAAGTTTTAAAAGCGAATAATATTTTTTAATGTTGAAATAGAAGTTTGTTCACTCAACCAAATTTGTTCGTCGGATGATTTTAAGATAACAGGCAAACGATTTTTACCAGCAACAATTATGGCATAAGTATAAACTTCGTGACCAGAAACTGGTTCAACCCAAACATCGTAAACACCGGCAAAAGCGAAATATGGTTGATTATCAATATCAGAAAAATTATTGGCAGGAACTAAACAACGTTGAGTTTTGAAAGATTTTCTAAAACCTAATTTAGTAGTTAATGATTCGGCGTTGACATTGAACATGTGACGACTAACACCCCTTTCTTTGGCCCAAAAAGGAATAAGTCCCCACTTCATGATCCAAGCTAAAGTTAGACCTTCTTGACGAATAATAATTGGTTCGATGCATCCGGGAGAAACTTCAATGTTTTTTGGAAATGAGGGTAATTGGTTGACAGTTTTAAACCGTTGATAAAAATTTGAATTATAACTTAAAGAATAATTGTCGATCATATATTTTGATTATAGATTGTTTAATTGACTAAACAGTGAAATAAAATTGGTGAATAAATTGTATTATGTTATAGAACCATGAATGATCCAAGAGGTTGTGATAGTAAAAATGATAATGAGTTGGTGGCGTTGTCTGTAAACGACAGCCAGTATTTTTACTGTCTAATGAGACGATATGAAGAAAAATTAGCTAATTATGTTCGACGGTTTACATATTTGACTAATGACGACATAGCTGATGTGGTTCAAGAATCTTTTATTAAGGCTTATCAACACTTAAATGATTGCGACTGCGATTTGAAATTTAGCAGTTGGTTGTATCGAATTGTGCATAATCAAGCGATTAATTTTTTAAAGAAAAATAAACAATTTGTAAAAATTGATATTGATGAGTCAGATGATGAATTTGTGGAATGGTTGATGGCTGACACTAATATTGAAAAAGAAACTATTAAATTGCACTTTGACGATTTTATTCAGACAATTATCCAAAAACTTAAACCAGAATATAAAGAAGTATTAATACTTAAATTTTTTGAAGATAAAGACTATTCTGAAATTAGTGACATTTTACAAAACCCCATGGGAACAGTAGCAACACTTAT
>Ga0183100_1000483_pt1 | contig 31637 bp, 48 predicted proteins | sample Biomet2_FD_127789 | JGI IMG/M metagenome (GOLD analysis project Ga0183100, IMG submission 127789) | Microbial communities from bioreactor (seeded with anoxic lake sediment) at LBNL, California, USA - Biofuel metagenome 2 | ecosystem: Engineered > Bioreactor > Anaerobic > Unclassified ... | reverse complement strand
CTTCGACGAAATCGGGGAGGGCGACAAATTGTCGTTCGTCGGTGACGGCCAAAAACCGGACTTCAAGGCGATCGCCACGATAATCCTAGACGATGGCTACGAGAAAACCATCTTCTTTAAGAAGGAGCCGAAAGTCATCGACGAGTCGGACATCGACGAGGCCACGGCCAAACTCTATAGGAAGCCGGAAAATGGCCAAAAGGAGGGAAAGTGATGGAATCAAAAACGGTTACGCTTGGCCGGCCGAAACGAGTTCGTGAAGATGAAGGGTTTGTCGGTCAAGTCGACGTTCACGCCAGAGGAGTTCATCGCCTTGTGCGAGAACGATTACGGGTCGAACGAAATCAAACAACTTAAGGCAAAAATGCCGAAGGAGGGAAAATGAACACTGATCGAATCGTTTTGCGAGTTGACGGGAAAACGGCGGATTTTTTGGGCAAGCTCAAGAACAAGTCCGCTTACGTTAGAAAAGCCATCGAGGAGAAAAAGAACCCCCTTCTTTTCTCCAAGCTGATTCCGTTTTTGGGCCATAGAATCGTCTGCGTTGATTTGGGAAACGGCTCGTGGATCAAGGGATACGCGAACGGGATCGACGACCCCGTGGCCCTTAGCAAGTCCGTTGCCGACATCAAGTTCGGCAACGGGGAAATCGAAGTTTTCCTGAAATGATACCGAAACTCATTGGGAAAACCGAGAAGTTCGAGAAGGGTAAATACGTAGCCGAGGGGCAACTTGAAAAAGACGAACTCGGGCAAACGTTCACGAGATACCGCATCGTCAAAAACGGAATCGCCGTGAGCGGTTGGAAAAAGCCGGGGAAGTTCGTTTCCAAAAACGATTTAGAGACGGCTATAGACGATTACAAAAGGCTAATGGAATAAAAAGGAGGCAAAAGATGAAAAAGACCAGTTTGGAAGCATATAGGGCGGTGGCGAAGAACAAAAACGGGAAAGGGGAAAAGAAATGACAGTGAAAGAATGTTTGGCTCTTATCTGTTTCTATTCAAGATGGAAGTTGATAGGAGCCCGTACCGGTAAAGTGATAGCCACCAGCTCCTCAAAGAAGAAGACGCTTGAGAAGTGTCTTGACTATCACGTAATCAACAAACCATTAAGCGCTTGTGTGGAAGTGTCGAAAAAATTCGATAAAATGGCGGTCTCGTATATCGCCGTCATAGTGGTTGGACTATGAAAATAAAGGAGACGGAAAAATGATAAAAACTGAAAAAGGTAACGGCACGCTTAGTATCGTAGAGTTCATCGAAAGAAAGATGAAGGACATCGAGCCTGGGCTAAATCCCAAAGACCGCGCTAGATGGCTTTGGGGCTACCACGATGCGCTCGAAGATGTCTTGAAGGAAATAAAAGGAGGAAGAAAATGACCCACGACAGCGTGGCGGTTCTCGAAGCCAAACTTCGCGAGGACTACCGCAAGAAGTACAAGCCGAACGCGAGGCAAGAGGCGTTATATGACTTCATAGCCTCGAAGCCTTACACGAAAGAGAACCCAGCCACCCAAGAGGAAATCATCGAGGGGGTTAGGTTCAAGACGTTAGATGGCTACAAACGTTACTACGAGCCTTACAAGTCGCAGTTCAACAACGATTTATGCCGAACGATTTACTCCGACATCGACGCCCTCAATTTCTGCGAGAGCAAGGACAGAATCATCGGGAAGACGAACGATTATAGATACTATGTGGTTCAAGACGAAAAAGAGAAGGACGAAATCCAGCGGGAGTACCTTAGCAAGTCGATTGTTGCGCGAATCCGCTACGAGGCGATTCAAAGGAAAGCCGAACTGGCGGGCCAAGGGAAACTGCTCTCCTCGACGTTGGACGCGCACCCCCTAACGAAGGAGTGCAAGCCGTTCCGCGAGCCGTTGCCAAACGACAAGAGGGATTCGTCTTTGTTCCAAGGCAACCTGTTCGACAACACGTGAAAGGAGAGAACATGAACGAGATATTGGACGACGTGGAGCCGATGGCGGACGGTTCCGTGCGCGAATGGTGGATACTCCCCAATGGGGACGTGAGGATCGTCACCAAATTCCAAGGCGAGAAGATGGGCGAGAAGATACTTAAAAAGGAGGGCGAATGATGCTTCAGATGGTCTCAACCGATAAGCTGTCCGAGAAGATACTCTCATACATCTGCGACAGGAAAATCTCGATTGCCGAATTTTGCCGCAGGGCCAAGGTTTGCGACGGAACCGTGAAAAAGGCTTTGGAAAGGGAGAAAATCGCCTCGCAACCCTATTCCAAGATAGAGGGGTTCCTTTTGGGTTGGGAGGGGCCGAATCCGCGCCCCGTCACGTTCAAGAAGACCGAGAGAGGCTACGTGTTCGTCTACCCCTATGACTGCCGTTTCCTTCCTCCGTTCGAGAAGGAAATAGCGGAAAAGTCCGCCCGCGGATTCATAATCAGGGGGCAGCAGTATTACATCGAGAGAAATTTCCTATTTCCATTGGGGGAACCCAAAACATTCGGGGAGGAATGAAAATGAAATGGCTAAAGGACTACAAGAAGAAATGGGGATTGTTCGGGCTGATTTTCCCCATCTTGGGATTGATCGTTGGCCTAACGGTCTTGATTGTCTCGCTGAAGTTCGGGGCGGGGTTTGACGTGTTCGCCTGGCTCTCCAGCCCAAAAGCCATGCCTATCTACTTCGTTTTGTTCGCCATCGTCGCTTTGCTGATTAGCCTATACTGCTCCTTGGGGGAAAGAAAATGAGCGCGATAAACAAGATAAAAGAGACGAAACGGAAAGTGAGCCGAGCGCTGTTTTCGAGGACGGCGATAGCCTATCTATTGATTTTGGTGTCGTTCGCCATCACGGTCACCTATTCCTTGATGGACGTGCGGTGGGATGCGACCAAGATAGATTGGGGCAAGTTCGCGTGGAACATGGGACTTTTGTTGGGCATCTTCGTCACGGGTTTGTTCTCGGGTTGGATGCTAGAGGCGCAAAACCTCGTTACGGACGAATTGAGCGAGTTCTCCAAATCGAAAGCCGATTACCAAGAGGAGCGGAATAAGATACTCCCCAAAAAGCAGTATTTCGAGCAGTACAGGCAATGGGAGGTCACCAACGAAATCAACAGCCTAAAGGCGAAGGAATTGGTGGAGATAGGTTGGCGTTCCACTGACAGCGATTTCTCCGAGGACGGGATACTGAACGCAACCGCGCGCGACATCGCCTTTTACGCGACCGAGCAGGACTTGAGGAGAGCCGTCAAGACCGACGGCGCGATAGAGGTCAAATGCAACAACGGGAAAACGTTTTACATCGCGCAAATATCCCAGGAGCTTTGCGACAAGACGATAAAACTCCTTAACGAGAAGTGCGAGATAAAATTCGCCGAGGCAAACTACTATCTTTTGGATACCAACTTCGAGGCCGAGGACACGTTGCCGGAGTTCGCGCAAGGTTTGCATTTGAGCAAGACCAACAACAGGAAAGCGAGAAGGGGGGTGGAATCCTCATTGTTGTTCATGCTGATCGTGGCCCTATTGTTCGCTGGCGCGACCGTGGACAATTTCTACGGGAACACGGCGGAAGTTTGGATGAATGCCCTTTCGAGGGTCGGGGGTTTGCTCGGAGGCGTTCTTAGGGGCTTTGGCGTGGCGGATAGCTTCTATGACGGGTTAGCCGATATGCTGAAAGACAAGATAAACGTGCTTGAGGGTTTCTACAACTGCGTTATGAAGGACGGCAACTTCATTCCCGACACGAACACAAAGACCGCCAAAGAGGTATTCCTCAAAGCACGCGAGGCCGAAAGGATCAAAGCCGAAAAGGAAGCCGAGGAACGGAAAAAGGCGGTCGAGGGGCCTCTTCCCGAACCGAAAGCCGATGATGCGCCAAAAGATGACAACTCGATTCCCTTAGCCGATTTGATAAACAAGTAGATCGCGCTATAATGAACGAAGGGGAAAGCCCTAGCCACTTGCGTTTACCTCCTATATCGCGAGTGGCTTTTCTTATATAATAACTTTATAGGGGATGAGAACCCCACGGCTTCCGCCGAACCCTTAGGTGGGCGAACGGAAGCCTTTGTTTGTTTTTAGCCCCATATAGGGGGATAAAAACAAAAGACGGCAATTTATGCGTTTGCATAAAGAAAACGCGCCTAGAGGCCCTAGAACGCGTTTTCAATGCCTGTCTATCCTAATCTCAACGTCCGTTGGCGCTCTCGTGAACACGGCGTCTAGCACAAAGAGGAACGCTCCGACCCCATAGCAAACCCCTAGAATGAGAACCCCTTGCGAGGCCGTGTTGAGTATCTCCTCGGACATCTTGACTATCTCGTAGACGATGAACCAAGTGGCGAAGCCCATCAACCCTTTTAGGCTTTGCGCCCCGATGATGGAAGCGTAATGCTTTGAGGCGTCTATCTCGTTCACCGCTTTCATCAATCCCAACTTTTGGTCTATCGACTTCCTAATCCTCACCCAATATAGGAGCGCGAGAGGTATCAAGACGAGCCAAACCGCAAGAGGAAGGGTGAAAGAAGGGTTGTTAGGTTTTCTTGTCAAATAGGCGCTTAGGAAGAAAGCCAAAGGCAGTATATAGGCGACCAACCCGCCCAACAACCTAAGCCAGTGCTTGAGGAAGAAACTCTTCAGGTCTTGGCCGACGGAGCGCCAAAAGCCCTTAAAGGCGGACTTGAACCCGTTGGGGTTGACAATCCAAGAGATGATGGTTCCGATGACCACTATACCTAAAATGACGGCGGCGATTATCACTATCGTGGCGTTGTCGGGGGTCATTTTCTTTTCTTCGGGCTGGGAACGGTAGCGAAATCGCCGTACTTCGCCTCGGCCTCCTTTTTGAGGTTGTTTAATCTCGTCTCTCTCGCTGTTAATGTCTTGGAGCGCTTCAAAGCCGCCGCCCTCACGTCCGCGATCCTTTCGGCGGCGGACAGCTCCGCGTTGTAGCTCTTGTCCTCAATGAGGCACGATAGCAGATAGGCGATGACGGAAACCGCGAAACCGCTAATCCATAGGATCCTTACCAGGGTCACCCCCCTGTAGTTCTTGTTTTCCTTGGAATTGGCCAAAGTCCGCGCCATCGACAAAACGGTGGGAATCCCGATGACGGTCAAAACTGACACTATCGCCGATACCCACGCGGTGAACGTGTCGTTGCTTTGCAAGAAAGCCCAAAGGTTGTCTATCCAATCGTTCATAATGCCCTCCCGAAAATCCTTTCGTATCTGGATTTCACTTGGTCGTCGGTCAAAAGGGATTCGCAACTCGCCTCGGAGCTTAACAGGGCTTCGGCTTTGATTTCCTCCGCCTTGGCCTTCAAAACGCTTCCCACGCCATCGATGCCGTTTTGCCAATCCGAAACGATGGAATCGCAGACGAAGATGATTCTCCACTTCGAGTAATACCCTTCGCGGATTTCCTTCCTTAGCTCCTTTATCGTCTCATCGGTGGCCTTTTTGAATAGGTCGAAATCGGCTTTCGCCGCTTTGCCTTTTTCGAGCCACTCGGAAAGGGCGGTTCCGTCAACCTCGACTTGCTCGGCCCTCACGGCGGATTTCGTGCCGTCGTCGCACTTTATCATCACTTTCATAATGCCTCCATTCCATTTAGAAGGGCGAACGCCCTATCCAAATCGTCTTCGGAAACGTCTCCGAGGTTGGTTTGGCAAATCGAGATGGACTGATTGGCGGACGCGAACTCGTTTCCGTCCGAATCGACCACCACGATGCCCCAAGTCAATGCCGAACTCGCGGAAACCGCTATCGGCTTCCCTTTGTTGGCGGCCCTCAAAGCCCTTGAGATGTTTAGTCTGAACTTCAAGGGGGTCCCCAGGACGGGCGAGAAGTGAAACTCGCTCTCCCAGCCGTCGTTGGCGAAATCCCAATTGGGCAAATAGCAACGGAACCTGACGGAGCAAACTCCCGCGCTTGGCAGCGTGGCTTCGGCTTCCAGCGAATCGAATTGGCTGAACGAAACCGGGCCAGTCGCGGAAATCGTGGCGACCGCATTCGCCAAAGCGGAAACGGCTATCGCGAGTTTTTGGGGCGAATCGGTAGAAAGGTTATACCCTTGCAACCTTTGGAAAAGCTTGTCCATGTCAGTCATTCTTCGCCTCCGCTTCGGCTTTCAGCCTCTCGGCCTCGGCTTTCATGTGGGCCTCGTAATCCGCCCACGCTCCGCCGATCAGGATAATATGAACTCCGCCCACGATGGCCTCGTCCCCTTCCTCAAAATGGACTTGGTATCCTTTTTGGGTCTCTAGGGACTTCAACTCGGCTTCGTCTTTCACAGTTGCTTTAATCATGGTTTTCCCCTCCTTAAATCGCTTGGGTGGCGTACATTTCCGGCGAGTTAACGTCAAGGTAAATCTCGGCGTTGCCCGTCTTCGAGTTGATGTCGGCAGACACGAGCGTCCCGCCGTTCAGCTTGTTCCGCGAGCGGACGTGCCCGTACAGGTCTATGAAGTTGAGGAAATAGCTGTACGTCGCCGTGGATAGGTTCGAGATTATCCGAACCATGCACCTCTCGACTCCCGAGGCCTTGAACCGGAAATAGGTATCCGAGGCCGGGGCCGTCGCGGTGATTTGGTAGATTTTCCGAGCGTGCGGGTTATTCACGTTAACTTTCGGGGTGACGATGTACGGGTCTCCCGCCGTGCCCGTTCCGGACACGTCGAAGTTCGCCGATGTTCCGGCGAATATCCCGGCGAGCGTTTCGGTCGTGACGACGTTGGGCGCTCCGGTTCCTAGATAATCCGTCAGCGCTTTAAGATAGGCGTAAGCGGAAGCCGAGTATTTTGAACGCGAAACGTCCTCGTTTCGGAAAAGGATAAAATCCGGCGAGTAAAGGCTCAAATATCTATTGATAGGATTCGTCCCATCCGCTGTATTGCCATCGAAAGTGGCCCATTTCGCTATCCTGGCATCGGAAAGAAAACCAACCGAAACGCCATAAAGTCCGCCTGCGTTGGCCGCGCTTCCTATTGATGTGCCCCCTATGCCAATGGTATATGCGGCGTTTCCTATCGAGATTGAGTCCGCAGACAAAGCGCTAGAATATTCGCCATAAGAGACAGCGTGCGAACCGTTTGAAATTGCTGTGGCGCCGCCTGATAAAGCAGAAGCTCCGTTTGCGCTTCCGCACGGAATGACCTTATATTTCGCGCCTTTTATGACTATCGTGTCCAATGACGTTCCGGCGTTGTCGAATGCGGTCTTGTACGTTTCCTGAACCCAAGCGCCCCAAGTTGAGGCGGTTTTGACCCTGTAATAGACAACCATCGTGCCGAAAGACACGGCGGTTTGGGTGGCATCGGCGGTTCCCGTGTTGGAATTGACGTGGGTGACGTACCACGATGAAGACGAATTGGGAACGCCCGTCGCGGTTCCGAGGCAAGTGTAGAAACCGCTGAAAACTATGGCGTTAAGGTCGGTGACCTGCGTTCCGCCGTAGGTTCCCAAAATATCGGCTTTCGTCACCGTCACATCGGCGGTTAGCGCGTGCCCGTTCACGGTTCTAGAAGTGGGAACGTAGCCTGATAAATCGACCGTTCCGCCCAACGCGTCCCACGCCGTTCCGTTCCAAACGAAATTGGTTCCCGCGGGAACGTTGCCATAGGCCGCGATTACGTTGTAAACGTCTCCCGTAGATGGGGTGGACGGCAAATCGGCGTAAGTAGCGACGCTTCCCTTGGGTTTGTAGACGGAGGCGACTTTGGAATCCGCGTAACTCTGCGCGGAGGCCAACGTGGTGGAATCGCCGTTTTCCCTCGCGAGCGCCTCGGCTGAAACGGCGGATGACCTATCTATGATCTCCTGCGCTATGGCGGAGGAGTTTGTGTCGATGTTGTTTTGGAGAGCCGAGTCGGCGCTTTGCCTAGCCAACGTTTCGGCGGAGATGGCGGAGGAGTTCGCGTCTATGTTCCCTTGTAGAACGGCATCGGCGTTTTGCCTCGCCGTGGCTTCGGCGGAAATAGCCGATTCGTTCGCGTCTATCTCCGTTTGCATTTCCTTGAAGGTGTATTTTACCCACGCGGAGGAAGCGTTCTTGTAGAAGGCGATGTCGCCATCGACCAGAACCGCTATGACCGAATCGGGTTCGTACCCCGCCGTTGACGCGGGCAACGCGGAAAGGACGTGAATGAGCAAATCCCCTCCGGTGATTTCCGCCGAGGTCTGCCCAAGCAAACGCCAAAGGCTCTCGATGTCCTCGCCGTTGTATGATGGGTCGTAGACTTCCGCGTTGGAAGACCTGTTCACGATGATGGCGGTATCGCACACGGCCTCTCCGCCTTTGGAGAAGTCGTTGAGTTGCCAGCAATGGAAAGACACGCTCAGTTTCCCAGTCGCGGACGGCAACGTGAAATTGGTTACGGAATAAGGTATCGCGAGGGCGTACTTATACGCCTCTTGGTCGTCGTCGTAGCCCAAATAGGCCATGTGCAAATCGTAATGGAGGCTTCCGGTAGGCAAGCGGAAAGCCACCTTGACGTTCGCGTATCGCGTTTTGGAAAAAAGCCATAATTCGTTGTCGGAGGAATTCTGCGCGAGGTTCATTCCCTCGGTCGCGGTTTTCCGGCAATGCTCGTCGACCCAAACCTTTTGGTAATTCATGTTTTCCCTCCAGTGCAAAAAACTTAGAGTTTCCATAACTCTTATACCACATTTCCCAAGAGCGTTAAACACCTTACTCATTTCTCCACTCCGGCAACGTGTCAACAACCGTTAGACAGAGACCGCTTAAAGAATGGGCCACTCCCGAAGCCATGTGCTCTTTGACCTCGATAAGCGGAACGCGGGAATCAATCACGTAAGCGTAACCCCAGCAATCGGCCACAGGAGTGACGGAAGAGGTTCCGGGATTGATCGAAACGGAATTACGCGACCTCGTGGAAGTAACTGTTGATTGCACGGCCTCGAAATCCGAATCGCTTAGTATTTCTTTGGACATCGGGTCTTTCTTCAAAAGCACGAACGAAATATCGGAAGTCTCCGAGAAAAGTCTTGAAGCCAATGCCGAACGGGTCTTGATCGTTGAGTCGAAACTCAGGAAATGGCAAGCATATTGAAACGATAATGCCTCGCGATTGTCTTTGTTAACATAATATTGGGCGTTCATCAGCACGCTGTTCATTTTGTCGTTGGGCGACAAAGTCCATTCAGCCATCGGGTATTTCCTCGCGCGTTTCTCCAACGCGTTAGAATCGGCGGACGAATAGATAAGATTGGGGTCAGGTATCCCAAGGGCGAACGAAATCAGGTCGCAGCGCCCTTGGTCGTCAACGTAACGCACGTCCCTTTGTATGTATTTCCCCGTCCCGAGCCAATCCCACGCCAATGGGTCCAGGGCGGTTTCCTCACCCGTGGCGCAAACGCCGAAGGAATAGTTGTCAACCGATTCGGCGTGGAAGGTGACCGAGTTCCCTATTGCTCGGAAATCGGCGTGCAAAACCGCGCCGTAGCCAATGCTGGCGACGTCGCCGGAAAACAAGGTGTAGGCGATTTTGCTTTCCTTCTCAACGGAATAGTCAACATCGGACAAAAGGGAAGCCGAGGCGGTTGAGCCATCGTACTTGGTAATTGACTGAACCTTTATGGGAACGTTTCTCAAAACCGCCTTAAGAACCGCTGACGAAGATCTCACGTAAAACGCCGTGGGCCTCTTCATCGGGGTTCCGCTGAAGAAATACCATAAAGCTTTGGGCATACCATAAGCAGAATTGGCCTCAACGACCGAGTCCCCGCTGTAAACCGACTTGGAAATAACGCAGTAAACATCGCAGTTGACTTGCCTGCGCACGAAGTTGTCGGCGTAAATCTCATATTGCCGATACTCGGAAGAAACGCCGACGCGCGGGTCGATGTTATTCTTGTTTTTGGTATACGAAACCGAGGCTTCGATGAAGTTGCAATCAATCAAGACGTTTATTTTATCGGCGTAATAGACCGAATCGCCCACGATGGCGGATTGCCCAATCATCGGTATGTTTTCGATTCCCAAAGTCTTGCTGGTGCGCTGAAACGAGTTGTTGCCAAGCCTTGAAACCTTGTCCTCCATGACCTTGCCCAAACGCGAATCGGACAACGTGTTCCCGTCTTGGTTGAAAGCCAGCACGGAATGGGCGCGCTCCTCCGACTGGTCGGGTTGCTCGACCGTGATGGTTTCGTCCACGTAAGGTTTGTAAACCACCCTGAACAGCAATCTCGAAGGGTCTATTTCCGAAGCGGAGGCATACCCCTTGATTTTCGAGATGATGTTGGAAATCACGTATTGCCCGCTGGATAGCCCGAAAATCGTTTCGGTTTCAGTCGTGGCGGTGAGCGCTCCGAGGTTCTCGATGGAATCGCTTCCCCTCGAATACGTCAAGCAACCCGATTTCGAATAGTATCCGCTTGACGAATCATCGGCCTCAGGCAAAAGCGACCAAATGGTTTTCTCCAAACACCTTTTGACGTTCGTCCCTTGCTTGTAGATTATCGTCTCTTCGCCATTGTGGCCCATGTCCTTGGCCTCGACCGAGTAAATCTGGTCGATGTCGCGCGGAAGCCTTATAGCCATGTTCCCGCGCGTTACGTAAGCCGCGCTGTGGTCACTCGCTTTCGGGGCCGCCCAGCCACCTTCGTAAGGCCACGTCTCCCATTGGTCTATCGTGGTGATGTTCTTGGCCTGCGTAACCAAGGCGGAAGCGTGGTTGTCCATGTCCGAGTTTCCTTGAATGACCACATTGGGTTCCACGAAAAACGGGTTTCCGGTTTTCGTTTCCCCCAATATGTCGAAAGTGATTGAGTTGTCGGGATTGAGGCGCGGAATCCCGCCGAACTGCCGGCCTAAATCGGAAAGCATTTCCCATAAGGTTTTACCCCCGCTCCATGTTTCCTCATCGGCTATTTCGGTCGCATGCAACGAAAGGTACCAGGAATATTTAGGGTTTTGGATTATCCCTTTATTGACCCGTTGGGGTTTGACGGCTCCGACAATCCTATCCAGCGCCTTTCCAATGGTAACCGCGTTGGGAAGGACGTTCGCGGCGACTGTGGAAAAATTCCAAGAGACGAGGAATACATCATCGGAATCCACGTAATGATGATTTGAATCAACATTTTGCTCATACAGACCAGTGAGGTTGACCGTGGCGTACACGGAGCCTAAGGCGTTGATGTCCTTCATTATCGGGTCAACGTAGAGATAAACATCGTAAACCTCGGACGAGCCCGTCGCCGGAATGTTGAAATACTGGGCGGAAATCGGATCATCGCTAGAAGCGGTGAGAGCGAAAGAGGCTTGCCACGAACTCGGATTATTGATTCTCGCGAGAATCTCCGCCCTCGTCCAAACGGAGTCGGTTGACAATCTTCCACGAACAAACCATCTTTTCATCGGGTGGAAGAACTCCGTGAACGGATTTACGTAAGACTGCTCCGTGTTCCTCCAAATCAGCGAACTTATGGCCCAATCGGGAAGAAGCACGGTTTTCCCGTATTCGAGGCTTTTCCTCATGTCGCCCGAATTGACCGAAGAGTAAGTGTTTCCGCTTTCGTCTTGCCCGATGAAAAGCCAATAACCATGCAACGCGATAGGCAGACTCCAAATCCCGTCTTGCTGGAAATCCCACAAAAACCATCTTCCGTAGTTGTTTTTATCCGCGACCGCGTATTGCCGTTGGACGACATCGAGTGGTTGCGTGATGGATAAATCGGGCATTACGGTTGTTTGGAGTTCCTTCGACAAACCGATTACCGTTATCGTGTGAAGAAACTCGCCGGAGGTTCCGAACTGCTTTTCCGTGACTTGGTCGGATTCGATGTCGAAACACCATCTCACTTTCTCAACGCCATTGCCGTCATAGGATATCAAGGCAATCCGCTGGAACGCCTCGAAAGGCTCCCTGATGGCCTTGGTGTCCTCCAAATCGAGGATTATCGTGCCCGTTTCCAAAGTCTCATCGAAGGTGAAATTAAGCGAAATCGGATAACCGACACCATAGCCCACGCCGTTTATGTACGCTTTGTAAACCGTGCCGACGTTCTCTACGATGAAATACAATATCGAACTCGAAGGAGACGACAGTGTCAGTGGGTCGTCCGAGAACGCCCGCGCCACCGCCTCGTTCCTTCCGCTTACTCGCGCCCCATCGGTCGAAACGGGTTCGCCCGATGTGGTTAACAGCCTATTGTTCAACGAAATTTTTATAGTTACCGTGGGGTAGGCTCCCGATTCGGGCGAAACGTAGATGGTCTTCCCGTCGGGGGAAACCGACAACAAGGGCTTTTGAAGTCGGGAGAAAATCATTGAGACGGGCGAGGAAAGAGCCGATGAATCGAGCGAAGGGGTTTTGCTGACCGCTTGGATTTTGTAATTGAACGTCCCTTCCTCGGAACCGGTTATCGAATATGACAATGACGCGGTTGAGCCGATTTCGGAATAGGTTCCGCCTATCTCTTGGAAAATCGAATAGGAATCGGCGTTGGGAATCGAAGACCAAGAAATCACGTTCGAGGAAACCGTTGCGACCGGGGTGTCGAGGATTCCGGAGCCCAAACTTTCGCTGGGGTCGCTGTCGTCATAAATGACGGAAAGCGAAGAAGTGAACGTGTTCGTCCCCTTCGCTACTACGTAACCCGTTCCCGTGGTTTCGGCGGGGTCGTATTCCAAAGCCGTTGTGTTAATTCTGAAAACGCCGTTTACGTAAACGTCGTAAGAGGTCGCTCCGCTCACGGCGAGCCAAGAGAACTTGCTGGAAGAGTAGGAAATCGAGGGACGGCCTAGTTTTATCCCTTGAAGCGACACGGAGGCGGATTCGTCGCTGTTTTGGTTGTAAAGGTAGCAAACGCCCGAAACGTCGCCGGTGATCGATCCATCGGCGTTGGCAACGGCTTTGACTGGCAAAGTAACGCCATCGGAGGCGTATGCCGATAAATCTATTGAGGACGAGGCGGGCACGGAAGCCCCACCGATGGAAACCGAAGAAGACGAGGAGCCGACCCCGTAGGTTATGCCCAAAATTCCCGGAGCTGTCCAAGCGATGGTCGGAGTTCCCGCTTTCAAAGACGAGCAGTTAACCGTGTTGGATTCCTCAAAATCCTCAGTGAGACCGCCGCCTAAGTTCGACGATTTCACCTTTATGTTTTTGCCGAAAGACGTTATGGAAAACTGCCCATTTTGCGCATAGTTGATGGAAGCGTAAACCCCATCGACCGACACATTGGCCACTCCGGCGTTGGAGACCGTTCCCCAAAAGGCCACGGGGCCGTTTTTGACAGTGACGGAAGGGGCGCCGACGACGTTGTTTATTTCGGTTTCCGGCGAAGCGTCCGAATCGTTTCCGCCAGGCGAATAGGACAAAAGCACCGTATATGAGGTCGGCAAAACGGGAAAGGCCGAAATAAGGCTCCCCCCAGAGGTTGTCCCATCGGACAAACCGATTACGGAGTAAAGTATGATTCCCGAGGATAGCCTCAACCTGAACGACCGAAGCGAATACGGGATTTTTTGATAGCTTACGCCGAATCCGTCGATGTCTATTTTCAAAAGCCAATAGGAAGGGGCCTCGTCTTGGTAAGCGACGGGATTGGGGGTTATTATCACCTCGGCGGTCGGAATCGCCTGAAACCCATTTAACTCGTCGTTGCGGGTTATGGACAATGACGGGGTGGCTATTTTTGTGTTCAGGCAATAGAGGCCCGCGGCCACGGGCGTGGTTGACGAAATTGAATAGCCATTTCCGCTTATGCCTCCGTTACCCAAACCAATGTCGACGTACCTTAGGCCGAAATGAGACAAAGAGTTTTCATCTCCGAATCCGTCGTTGTAACCGCTCGCGAAGACATAACCCAAATTATCTCCGAAAGCGTAAAGTTGGGTGTCGGCGTCGTTAATCGTCGCGGAAGCGTCCGTTTCCTGCTTAACATTGGCGCTAAGCCTTTTGACGATGTGGAAATTGGCCGTCAGCAAAGAGACGGCAAGCCATAGCGACCCGCCTTTTCTGACGACTATCATCCCTTTCGCGGAATCGTAGCCATCGGCGGTCGATTGCGTTATCGAGGTTATCGATATTTCGTATCTTGGGTAAGATAGTAATGGCATTAGAAATTCCTCCGTGATAGGCCAGAACTGACAACCCCCAGCCGTTCGGCCCTTCGAGAGTTGCTTATTGTCTCATCTCTCTTTTGTTCGGCCCAAGCCATGCTCGCGGAATAGGCCGACACGGTTTTTTGGAGAACCGCCAAGCCAGTCACTATCGCTCCGATTATCGGGTTGGCGGAAAAGGCGATGGCGGAGGAAATCACCGAACCGCCGACATCCAGGGATTTGGAGTAAATGTTAGACACCCTGTTTTGGAACGCCTCATCGCTGTAAGTCGAGCCTATCATCGAAATCCGCGAAGAGGCGATTGAGGTCACCGCTTGCTTGGAATACGAGAAAATGACGGCGGCTTTCAAACCCTTCTTTATATCCTCGGAAGCCTTTTTCTCCTTCGTCTTGACGGCATCGGAGGTTTTCCCCTCGGCGGTTTTGAGGGTTTGATCGGACTTCTCCTGCTTGGAAGCCACGTTGTTCAGGTTGATGTTAATTTCCATTGTTGAACGGGATGAACTCCGCCTCCCACGAAACCAATGAGCCGTAAATATAAGTTACCGCCGACTTTTGGATTATAAGCCATTTAATCGAAGTCGATGTCGGCCCTGTTTTGGCGAGTTTGTAGGAATGGCCGAAATAGGTTCCGTCCTCCACGTCGGTTATGATTGCCCTCGCGATGGCGGAGTCGGGTAGAATTGCTTGAATGTTGACTAAAAGGGCGCGGAAGTTCTGCCTGCTGGTCTTGGTGATTTCCTTATCGAGGTTCGCCGTGAGTTCATAGGAAGAGGCATAAGAAACCTTTCCGAAAGGGATAGGCCCTTCAGCGACCAAGGCTCCCGCAGGGTCGTAAATCCCCAAAGTCAGCGAGAAAAGATTTGACATCAAAGGCCCGTCAAAGGCCACTAAGATAAAAGAGAACGACACGCCGAAACTCTCGGACGTGTCCTGAACCTGAATGACCGATTGCGTTTTAGGACCATAGTTCGGAAGTTCGTCCGAAGTCACTACGCATGATTTCCCGCCTATGGTGGCGGTCACGGATTTAAGCGAGGTAGAAAAACGCTCCCAAATCCTCGTGACGAAACCGCGCCACCTTTCGGGCGCGCGCATCGTCATGCTGACGGTTTGGGCGTAGGTCTCAATGTCGGAAGAGGAATCCTGGCTTCCCACGCTATGGGAGACGATGCATTTCAGTTGGCAGTTGTCGCGCCCATCGGAGTTCGTGGCTACCTCCCCTTTTATTGTTCCCGAATCCATCATGAAGGAAGTTTCGAAAAACCTCTTTTCGGGAAGGACGTCATCGCTTAGGTAATTTTCGGGGAAATCGGGATAGTCCGCTTGGCAGTCCGCAACGGTGGCCTCCCAACGGATTTTCACCCAATCGACCAACTCGGAGAAATCAATCGGTTCCATATTTTTTGCTCCATTCGATTAGGTCGGCGGTGATTTTGTTCACCACCAACTTATTCCAGAAATCGGCGGTTCGCTTCTTGTTTCCGGTTTTCTTGCTGACCCAATCGGGGTCGTTGACGTATTTGGCGTAAAACACGATGTTCTCGTCTATGACGATTTTGAAGCCCCTCTCGTTTCTTTCGAGGTGGAATCCGCCCGAACCGTTCTTCCCTGAAAGCAAACCCGTTTTGTAAGGAAGCGTGTTCCTGATCAACGCGACTTCGTAAACGAGGAAGTCGTTCAGTTCGTTGGCGAACTCCTCTTGGGTCATATAAGTTTCGAGGCGGTGATCCTTTTGATGATGGCCCCTTTGCCACGGAACGGCCCGTTTGAATCGCCCTCCAGCTCCTGAACCGCGGAAATCGTGAAGAGTGGGCCGCCGATGCTAAGCAATGAAGAAAGGCTAAAATCCAGTTTTGAAGGGGTGTCGATGGTGATCGTTTGGTAAATGGTTTCGACGTTTGGCATGATTTCGGGAGAGGAAAGCCCGCTTTCGCCAACGTAGCGGAATCTGAAAGGCTCCCTCGTTTTGTCGTTCCGCACGAGATAGCCGAGGCGGTTGAACCTCGTTTTGGACTTGCACTCCAGCCAACTCATCAGTAATCCACTCCAAGTTCGTATTGCTTCCAGTTGGGGAACCTTCCCCAAAGGGTCTCCAAAATAACTTGCAAGCCAAAGGAGCAAATCGGCTTATCGGCTTTGAGCGATTCGCTGGGGTCGTCGTTATTGGCCATCATGTCGGAAGCTTCTCTGCACAAAGCCCGATAAACCCGTTCCCTGTTTTCAGGGAGGGCGAGCCAACAATCGGTTTCGAGCCTGTTCGAGGATTGGGATTCAAGGATTCCGTAAACGTTCTCGGAAGCGCGGCGAAGGAAAAAGCCGACCGTGGCTTCCTGATCTTCGTTCCCCGTGTCCAGTTTTTCCGTCAGGGAATAGCCCGAATAGGATTTGAAGCCATCATCGGTGAGGACGTATCTGTGATTGGCAATGTCGTAAGTCATTCTTTCGTCAGAAGAATAAAGCATGATTGCCTCCGTTCCCTCTTATTGTAATTTGGCGTGGCCGGTTTTTCAACGAACCAAAAAAGAGGCCTCCCGAAGGAGGCCCCCGATCTTAGGCTAAACTAGGCGGCGACGCCGCTCTTGTAGGCTTGGACGGTTCCGGAGCGAAGAACCTTCATTCCGCAGTTGTCCTCGATGTTGCAGAGAGAACCTGCGAATGACGGCGTATCGACGATTCGTCCGTCGGTGATGTGGTTGAGGAAGGCGAAGAACCGGGCATCGTAAACGACGAGCTGGATCTTCGAGAGGTCAACGCCACCGCTGATGGCGGTGCCGATGGCGCTATTGAGCGCGACGGCGTTGTTGCCGGCGACGTTGAGTTGCTGGTTCTCAATGACGGAGCAGCCGAGGTAACGGCCGATGGAGCCAGCCTTGAGCATCTCCTCGTTGGTTTCGGGAGTGAACGGGCTGGCGCTGCCGACGTGGGCGGCGATGATGGCGGAACTCCAAAGAGGCGAGACGAGCAAAACGCTCGGACGGGCTTTGGCGACCTTGAGTTTCGTAATGAGGCCCAAAGTGATGTCTTTGACATTGGTGGAATTGATGTCGGGCGCGGCAACGATGGAATTGTCGCCGACGTAGACTTTGGCTTCGGCGAGCGTTTCGACGGTGGCTCCGTTAATCAAAGCCGCCATAGCCCCAAGGTCACGCCCTTCGCGGACGTCCTCGGTGGTTTCCTGCACGACTTGCAAAGCATGGTCATAAGAAACGGAGGCAGCGGTGATGTTGCGGATTTTGGTGCTCTTGCGGTAAGCATTGCAGATGTTGACGGTCACCAATCCGTCGGCGTATTCAACGCCGGAGTAATCGGCTCCGACGGCGGTGGTCGCGACCGGACTGGCGGTCGGGACGTGATAGGTCACCGAAATGGCGCCCTCGGCATCGCCCTCGTAATTGGGATTGTAAGTCACTCCCGGAACAAGGAAGGTGTTCGTGCGAAGGGTCTCGACGATCTTGGGAGAGTATTTCTCGTCAAGATAAGTGGCGGAGTTAATCTGAATTGGCATGGTTTTTTCCTTTCATTACCATTTTTCAGGCTGTGGCGTTGCGGGGTTGCCCTTCTTCGGGGCTTCTTTAATGGTCGGGCCTAACGCGATTGGGGCGGTTTGGCTTTTCCAAAAAGGGTTTTCCTCCAACGTCTTCGAGATGGCTTGCGAGAACGTCGCGCCATCCTTCATTTTGCTTTTGGCAAGAATCCGTAAGTCTTCCTCGTGCTTGCCATCCACTCCCGATTTGGCGATTTCCGCGTCTTCTTTGGAACGCTCGTTGGTTTCGGTGAGCAATTTGACAGAGGCTTCGAGTTCGGCTAGTTTCTTCTCGCCCTCGGTCTTGGCGGCGAACAAGGTTTTGGCTTGCTCGACCGAAGTGATGCCCAGTTCTTTTAGGATCTCGCCTTTCGCGATTGAGGAAGCGGACTGCTTCGCCCGATTGAACTCCTCTTCGCTATAGGTTTTGGCTCCCTGATTTCCGGCGGGGACTTCCGGTTCCTGTGTCGCAGAGGCCGAAGGGCTTGCGGTAGGGATTGTTTCTTCGTTTGGCATTTTGGTGCCTTTCTCCCAGTTTCAAGGCTTGGGGGCCATCAAATATTATGTTAACTTTCCCTCATTCGGTTTTCAAGTCATCGGGGTTTTCCTTCTCCTTGTCTTGCTTGTCTTCCTTGGCTTGATTGGCGATGATTTCGTCCTCGGTCAAAGGCAACGCGCCCATGATCGATAGGTACATATTCCCGATTTCGTCATCGGACTTGTCGGGATAGAGTTGCTTCAGCGCGGTTTCCAAATCTATCAGTTTGGAATTTAGGGCCGTGGAAAGCGATGTGACCTTTTGGTCGAACGTCGGCGATTCGTATTCGGGGAACGAGACGGAAGCGGAGCCGTCCAGTTCGGGGAACGCCAAACCCCCTTCGGAGGAAACGGAGTATCTGATTGCTAAAGTCGCCTCGATCATTTTGCGAATCGCATCCGACCAAACGGTCACGCACTCGGCCCTCGTCCGCATGGACACCCTTTCGCGGATGTTGAGCGCTTCCGCCGAGGAGTTTGCCCCTGCGGAATCTATTCCCAGCGTGGCGGGCGACAAACCCGCGCTCTCGATTGCCCGCTCCATGTAGAAAGCGAACGCGCTTTGGAGGGCGGTCACACCATCCCCCAAGGTTATTTGGTCGCGATCGATTTTATAAGGCGCGTTGGTTGGGTTCGACATCGGGATGGAAACCGTGTTCTCGGTAAAGTCGCTCGGCATATAGCCGTTCCCGCCAGCATCCCTTATCAGACTGGATTTCGGGATATAGGTTTTGATGTGCCCTTTGCGGATAAGGTCGGTCAACGCCGAATACGCTTCGTCCAAGGCGGAAAAGTCGTCTATCAACCCGTGATAATCGCTCGTTCCGTCCAAGTTGTTCTCCAAATAAACGAAGGTCGGCAAACCCTTAGGGTTATTGAACTCCACGTCTTTGAGGTTCGCGGTGTCGGGCAACGAATCAAGAGAAACTTCGTTCTTCTTGTATTTGTCGCCTTTCATTCCTTTGGCTAATCGCCAAAGTTTATAGGACATGCCATCCTTGGCAATGAACGTGCCAAGAAGATAATCGTCCTTTCCTTGGCTGATTTCGTCATAGACGGTTATCGAGACGGGCCTGCCGTAAATCTTTTGGATGTCGCACGCTTCTTTCGGATAAGCGCGCCAAATGATGTCATTGGGGCTTTCGGGGTCGGCAGGCCTCACGGGAACCAAAGCGACCGCGCCCGAGTAAGATAGGGTTTCGGCGGCCTTTCGCAGGAATGTGGTCAAGGAATCCTTTTTCCACATTTCCGCTATGAACTTCGTTTTCTCCTCGTCCTCAACGCCGGATGAATCGAGAAAGGAAACCGCAGGTTGGTCGTGGAAGACCAAGTTCGTTTTGGCTTTGGTTATCATCCGCGCCAAAGGGAAATGCTGAATTGGCAAATTCCCTTTGACCTTCTCCCAAAAGAGGTTGGTCTCAATAAAACGGCTCCTTTGCCGTCTGTTTTGGTAGAACCTGCAAATCTCCTGCGTGTCGCCCTGGTACTGGAGTTTGTACTCTATCTGCTGATAGCCGTCGTCAACCCAAAGGGGGTTTTCGACCATACCCCTCATCATGGTGTCGATTTTCTCCTCGACGACGTTGCCTACCCAATCCTTGAAAAAGCCCATTATGCTCTCCTTTTCCGCTCTAGGCGGTCATTCCTCTTCTTTTTCTCCTCTGCCGTCTTCTTCGCCTCCGCCGCCGACTTCCTAGTGGCCTCGATTGAGGCCAGAACCGCGAGAGCCGTCTCACCGACGATAGGGGAAGACCTTCCCTCGTCTTTTCGTTCCTTGGCTATCTCGGAGCGTTGCAGCGCGCGAACCTCCGCTATCAGCCTCTTTATGAAATGGCTGACCACTATCGTGAGCCAGTTCCACGCGGAATTGCCCGCGCCAGAGGATCCGACATATTGGGGATAATACTCATCGACCACGCGACCCTTCCGCATTTGGCCCACGACCTCGGTTGGGTCGAACAGGCACTCGACGACCGCATCGCTTCTTGGTTTCATCGAATAGGAGCGCTTCATCAATCCGGTATCGACAGGAACGTATTGCCGACTTTCGAAAAAGGCGTTATTGAGCGCCCCTTTTATTCCGGGGTAATCGAGGTTTATGCCGAACATCTCCTCTAGGTCGATTATGAAATAAACGACGTCCCCTTGGTTGACTTGGTAACCCCCGCCCATCGGAGCGGAGCGGAACTGCGGCTCGGTGGAGGTGTTGAACTCCTGCCTGTTTTGTATGGTGTTGTCCATCATTCAAAGGGTAACGCGAAAACCCCGCCTTTTCAATATTCGGGGTCTAACAGCGACAAAAACCGCGTAAATCCGTATTCGACCGAATCCACCATGTCAAGGTGCCCGAAACCTGGAACGTATTTTTTTGCCCGGACGAACTCGCCTCTCTTCTCGATTTCCTTCTCGTCGTATTCGGCGTTCTTGAAATCCTCGATGGTCTTCTCGCACGTCTTGAGGAACCGCAGCTGGCCTTTGTGAAGCATATCCGTGCCCCTTCTTATGCGCTCAACGATTTCAAGTTTATAGGGGTACTTGATGATATATGGGTCGATTCCCTTCTTCTGGAACGCCAAGGCGCATTGGTGGTAAAACTCGGAGTCCTCGTCGATGATGGCCTCCACGGGCATGGAACCCATGACTTTGGAGCTTTCAAGAAGGAAGTCCGCGAAGTCGGAAGCGTATTGCTCGAAGTGCTTTTCCCCTTCCTCGCCCGAATTGATGTGGTGGTATTCCTTCAAAACGTCATAAACGTAAAAGCCCTTGTCCTTGTCGTAACGGACGGCTCCTAAGGTCATGGCGGTCGCGGAAATGGTTTCGCCTTGGTCGCAAACGACGACGTAGGAATCGTAGTCGGAGGGGTTGAACGCCTCTATGACGTTCCATTCGTGGATTCGGTAAATCGCGCCGGCTGGGTTCATGCGCTCGCCCAAGATGAAACCTTTGTATTCCACGGAGTCCTTATCGTACCTATCGGATATTTCCTGAATTTGCTTTTCGGACAAAGCGGGGTTGTCAATCAAGGTCGCGTGGCAGTAGTTGAGGTCGATCTTCGGGTTGTCGATGAAATCCTTGTAAATGAAATGCTTCGACATGGAAGGGTTCATGTCGGCGTAGATGAAAGGGTCTTCGGACACGATCATTCTCCGCTCGACCTCCAGGATGAACGACTCCTCGAAAAGGTTGGCTTCCACCATCATAGCGCCTTGTATCGTCAGTCCGCGGATGGCCTCGTCGCAACGCGCTTTGGCCCCACCTACGAAAAGCACCCACCTGATGAGGTCGCGCCCCCTTACCCTCGCGGTTATCCTAAGCGCGTCCCTGTCCTTGTACTTGCAGTATTCGGCCTTGGCCCATTTTAAACGGTTGATTCGATGGTAAAGCCCAAAGCCGGAACATTCGCCGATGAGCGCTTTCGCCATCGACTCGGAAACGGCGCACCCAAGGAAAAGCGCTTCCCCCGGATACTCGCACATAAGTATCCTATCCGCGAAGCATTGGCAGTTCGCCACCGTCTTCCCGCTTCTTACGGCCCCCTCGGCTATCGACCACTTATGGGAAAAGGATTCGCGCTCGTATTGCCCCCAGCGGTCGGCTGAAACGACCTCGCGTTTATTTAGAATCATTTGAACCCTTTCAGGTTGTCCACGTACTCGGATCCGTCGGAAACCTCGCCGTCGCCCCTCGGCTTCTCGCCGAAGTCGTCGGGCATTCTCCGTTCGAGGAGCCATGCGCTCGCTTGCCACGTTCCATTGTCGGCGGAATTGGAGATGTTCATCAGGTGTTTCGTGGCGAATTTGGCCTTCGCTTCTTTAACCTCCTGCACGAATTTAATGTAAGCCGATTGCCTGATGGTCTTACCATCAGCGATATCTCTTTCCGCCTTGCGCCAATAACCGTAGAAAGCGCCTTCGCAGATGCCGGCGGATGCGCAACATTGGATTATTGGCAAACCTATTTCCACGGCGCGGAGGAAACGCTCCCTCGCCTCCGTGTCCATCACCATCTTAGGTTTGCGACCTGTGAACTTGCTCATAGGCTTCCCCCGAACGAATCCTTTTTGTTCGTCCTCGCCTCGGCATCGCTTCGGATTTTGGCCAACTTAATAACGTTCCTCTCCTCGATTGCCTTGGCTTTCTCCGATTTTATCCGCGCGATCTCATTGTCGCACTTGGCCAAGATCTCGGAATCTTTGGCCTTGAATGATTCGGCAGGCACGGCGGAGAAGCGCGAGCTGAAATAGTCTAGGAGGATCCTGATGCGGTCGATGTATGGGCGGTGTATTTCGTCCTCCACCAATTTTGGGGCGTAGGCGCAACCGCGAATGAATTGCCAAACCACGAATGAAACGTCCATGATGGCGTTCAAAGTCGCTGTTACCCACCCGATGAACGATTGCTCGATCAAAGCCTCGTCGATGGAAATCACCCACGTGCTAATCATCGCGGAGACCATCAAGACGTACAATATCGAATTGGCCGTTTTGGCTCCGCGCGCCATTGAGGTGTGGGCGGTCAACTTGTAACCAGAATACCTTTCTTTTCCATCTATCGAAAGGTCGAACACCGAAGGGTCTACCGATTTGAAAGAACTGACCTTCAGCGAATCTATGTTCGCGCTCACCCAATCGGGGTCTTTCATGGCTTCCAAAACGGCTCTTTTTCGGCAATATAGGTTCTTCCGTTTTCTTTCGGCCATCTTAGTATCTAGATTGATTTTGGCTTCGGGGGTTCCCCACAGCATTCTTGACGAATCGCGGGCGAACCTTCCCAGCGTGTTTATCCTTTTATTGACCTTGGCTATCCACGCCTTTTTCTTCTCGCTGACGTTGAAGTCGGTCAAAATATATGGCTCAAACGATTTCTCCTTAAGGGAAATAAGGCCATCGTACCTAAGCGAGTCGCGTTGAAGCGAATAGTTGCTTTCCTCGGCATATGGTTGCCAGATGTTTATGCCGATGTTCAGCGAGCAAATAAGGCAAACCGACCTTGCGAAGACGTGCGACCAGTAAGCCGCGGTTATCAATCTTCCGGGGTCGAAAGCCATCTTGAAGAAATCGAAGCAACCCATCACTCCGCAAATCACGATGAGCATAACGGCGGACGAGAAATTGACGAAAAGGCGCCTTTTGTGGTCAGCCATCCAGGTCGAAGCGCTACTGACGAATCCGATATTTTCCATTTTTTCCTCCATCGCCAGAGGCAATCGCTTGGCGATTAACGGCAAAACAATCTTAACGCAAAAACGCGAAGTTTGAAAACCATAGGCGAAAAACTAGAAAGGAAAGACACCTCCTAACTTTTTACTTTTATTTTACTATTTTTTTACTTTTCTTGTTGCAACAGCCGTCGAGGGTGCTAAAATGGAGTTGTCCAAAAAGGGGGACAAATAAATATGTTCGTGGTTTTTGGCCGAGACGAAAACGGCTACTTCCGATTCCGGTTGCCGAAGAAGCAAGCCGAAAAATACTTCGAGAAAAAAATCCTAGAGCCGGGGACTTCCGCTTATATCAGGCCATCGAAATTGGCCTAGAAAGGAAAAATGAGTTTTTATCATTGGAAACCGTCGAAAGCCGCCAAAAAAGAGTTCGCCGAGAAGGTGGCCGAATCCGATCTGGGCGAAGAGTTGAAAAAAGAGATCCTCGCGAATTTGAAGGGAGGGGGAAAATGACCCAAAAAAAGCAAGATGAGAGAATCGCCGCCGAGACCAGTCGGGTGATTTCCGAGATGATGAAAGAGGTTTTCAAAAAGCCGAAGGAGAGGAAAAAATGATTATTCATTTGATGGTTTGCCGAAAATGCGGTCGCTATTTCCCCGAGTGCGAAGCCAAGGAGAAGGAAGTCGATTTGGAAAACGAAAACGGCGTCGGAGATTTGTTCCCCGACCATCACAAAGGGAAAATGCTTGCGTGCCCTGCTTGCGGTTCGGAAGATTTGGGAGATGGGTATTTCGATGAAAACGACGTCGCGGAATTGCTGAACGGGGGGGAGCGGAATGATTGAGGTTTCCCCGTTCGCGGAGCGCGACATGAAAAGATTCGACGACAACTACAAGGCGTGCGAAGCCTATATGAAGCCGATTCGAGAAGATTTGAAGAGACGGCACGAGCTTATCAAGAAAGGAAAAAGCAATGGAAGAAGCATTATCCAAGGTCGTTAAGGATTTCCGGGTGAGGAACCTCGGGAAGTCGCAAGCTGATTTCGCCAAAGAGGCCAACTTGACGAAACCCACGCTGATCGCAGTTGAGCACGGCGCGAGGCCGAGTTTGAAAACCTACGAGAAGCTTGCCAAGGTTCTGGGGGTCGATTCCAGAAATTTGCGCGAACTAAAAACCAAGAAAGGGGAAAAAGCATGAACGAATTAACATTAGTCGTCGATGGCGAGATTTTGGGAGTGGACAAGTTCGCCTCGCGGTTCGAGGAAGCTAAGAAGTCGATAGGCTTGATGAAGCCCACGGCTTCCAATAGCGCCCTCTGCGCCGCCAAAGTTACCGAGCATAATAAAATACTCAAGGCGGGCAAGAACGCCCTCCTAGAGGCCCAGAAGCAATTTCTAAAGCCATTCGTTGAGGCGCTTGCCCCGGCGACCGAGGCCGTGAACGCCTATGAGGAGCTTTTTAAAGCCGAGCAAACCGAGGTTCTGAACGCGAAAAAGGAGAAAGCCAAGGAAGAGGCTTACAACGACTTCATCGAGTTGGTGAAACTCTCGCAAGACGGGAACGTCCCCGATTGGGAAAGGTTCTACGAGCCGAGTTGGTACAATCTCACGAAGGAGCAAACCCGTTCGGCGATGATAGCAAAGTTAGCCGAGTTCGGGAAGAAAGAGGAACCCGACAACCCGAACGCGGTGGCAATATTCACCATCATGGGGAAGAAAGACATCGAGCGAGCCGAGAAGTTTCTGAAAGAGAATCTCATTAAGTTCCAAAAGGAGGAAATCTACGATGGAAACCAAAAATAAGACTTTTAAGGAATTGTACGAAATGCCGGTCGAGGGCCACGTCGAGAAGAAGGATTGCGGAAAGGGTCTTTTCCTTTCTTATCTTTCATGGGCTTACGCCTGGGCAACGTTGATCGAAGAGGACCCGAATGCGAATTACAAAGTTTACGAAAGGCCGGACGGAAGGATTTATTGGGACGACGGAACCACCGCATGGGTGAAGGTTTCGGTCACCATGTTCGGAAAAGAGGTCATAGAATATCTCGCGGTAATGGACGACACGAGGGCCAATGCCTCCATTCCTTTGGTGACTTATAAATTCAAAAACAAATACGGAGAGGAAAAGACGGCGGAGGGCATCACCACCTTTGATGCGGTTAAGGCAATTCAACGGGCATTGGTGAAAGCCATCGCTAGATTCGGCATCGGCTTGAAACTCTACGCCGGGGAGGATTTGCCAACAGAGGGCGATGATAAACCGCAAAACGATGCCCCCCAAGCCACAAAACCACAAACGATTCCAAGCGTTGACCCGAAACCAAAAGCCGAAGCGGAAACCCCAAAGCCAATGACGGGGAACGCCCAGCCGATTTACGACGAGATGATGAAGATGATGAGGGAACTCGACCCCGCGCAGACAATCGGTTTGCTGGACTGGTGCAAGAGAAAATTCGGCAAAGGGCCGAACGACTTGACGGACATCAACCAGATTTTGGCCACGATTGGCGCGATCAAGGCCGCGAAGTTCAAGGCCGACAAGCCGATCAGCGACGACAACATGCCGTTCTAAGGAGGAAAAATGGAAAGCGAAGGTTTGGAGTGGCTGCGCCTATTTACTAACTTCCTTGATGGCGCTTCGTTCAAGTTCATGCGAAAAGCCAAGGTGGACGGCATAGCCGATTTGAGGGACAAGCTCGAGGCCGTTTGGTTCGAGCTCCTCGGTCTTGCTGGCAAATGCAACAACCACGGGGCGTTGTGGAACGAAAGCGTATCTTACGGAAGGGTTCCCGAAATCGCCGTGATGACCGACAGGACGGAAAACGAGGTCAAGATGTGTTTGGACTTCTACGTAGGCCAAAAGATGGGCGAGATGACCGACAACGGTTTCGTGATTTTGAATTTCGACAAGTTCCAACTAACCGACAGAATCGAGAAAATACGCCAACTTAACGCCGAAAGGCAAAGGAAGCATAGGGAGGCCGTAACGTTACTGTCACGTGACTGTCACGTGACGTCACGCGATAGAAGTAAGAATAAGAACGAGAACGTAGAACTAGAAGAAGAGAAAGACGTATACGAAGATAGAGGAGAAAGAATATGCTTTTTGGCCCAAGCCTTAATCAAAAAGGGATTCATCGAGGAGACGGATTCCGATTTCCCCAAACTGAACGATTATCTGAAAGGGCTGAAAGTCGACAAGAGAACCTGCGATTGCGTTGCCTATGTAGCCGAACGCTTAACCAAAGACGTGAGGCATAAGGTTCCGTGGTTCATCAAAGCCGTGGACAACTATCTTTCTTCCCCCGATTTGACGGTCGAGGAGATAGTGGACAAACTTATAAAAGAAACAAAGGAGGACGAGGAATGAAGAAGGAAACCAAATGCGAGGATTGCAACGATTGCTATTTCTACAACGCCTACGATGGATATTGCTGCCATAAGAAGAAAGCCAAGGAACCCCACCACGGATATGACACCGCTTGCGAGTTGGCAAAATATTGGGAGACGGCCGAATGAGCTCCGTTCGCTTAACGGCAAAGCCCGCCCCTTATAAGAGCGCAACGGGGGTTCGATTCCCCCACGGAGCGCCAGAACACCTTTGCGAACTCGCCCGCCGTGACATGGACAGGTTCGACAAGAACTTCGAGGCTTGCCAAGACTATATGAAGCCGATTAGGGAAGAGTTCAAGAGACGGCACGAAATGACAAAGGGGGCAAAAAGATGAAAGATAACGCGTTGATTCTTGACCCGTGTTGCGGAGGTAGGATGTTCTATTTCGATAAATATACCAAGAAGGTTTTGTTCGGAGATCTTCGTGAGGAGAGTTTTGATTTCTTTTCCAGTGGGAAGCATCGGCACATTAACATTAGGCCCGATATGAAAATGGACGTTAATAACCTTCCTTTCAAAAACGGAAGTTTCAAGATGGTGGTCTTTGACCCACCCCACATTGACAAACTCGCCAAAGATTCATATATGAAAAAGGCCTATTCCACGCTTCCTCCGAATTGGCACGAATTCATGCGTTGCGCTTTCTTTGAATGTTGGAGGATCCTTGACCCGTCTTTTGGTGTGCTGATCTTCAAATGGAGCGACTGCTCGGTGTCTATTTCAGATTTCAAGGATTGCTTTCCCGATAAGCCTTTGTTTGGAACGAGGCTTCCAAAAAAAGAAAAGACATTTTGGATTGTTTTCGTGAAAGGCGGCGATTGTGGGCAGCATCGTTAACCGCGCGAGTTTCGGCGAGCATAAGGAGCCAACGCGAAGGGAGGTCATGCTTTCCGAGATAAGGCAAGCGTACCGCTTGGGCAACTGGAAGCACGCGAAGGATTTGAAGAGGCACTACGAAAGAATGGTAAAGGAGCGGAAAATATGAACCCTTTGTTCAAGGTGGGCGACATCGTTAAAGTCGATTGGGATAACTCGCAAGCCTATGTTGTCGTTTCCACGGTGGCCAACAAAGGCAAGGACTGTCCCGATGGCTTGGCCTATCAAGTTCGTGGCAAGGTTTCCAACGAAACCTCTTGGACAAACGCCCCCGCGATGAAGGGCTGGCAAGAGGCCGCGATGAACGAAAGCGGTTTAAGCGAGGATGAGCCCCCGATAGATTCCGCGCACAAAAACCTCGCTTCCAGGATGGCGCTGGAAATTCTGAAACCTTATGGAGACCCGAAAGTCGAAAACGGCAATTATGTCTATTCCAACAAAAGCGCCTATTTGCGATTTTCGGTGGAAGACGCTTATTTCGCCAAAGGCTGCGCGTTTAAAGGGATACCGTGCGGCTGCGCAATCGATTTTTGGGATAACAAAGAACAGCGTGGGCAAGGTTGCATCTATACCTATAAAGACCTTTCAGAGGAAAGATTGGCGAAAATGCTTTGCGAATTGGTCGAGGGATTGGGTTACAAAAAAGTCGGCTGGGAGCAACTTAGTTTGTTTTGATTATGGAGAAAAGAACGAAATCCATCAACGTCCGTTTGACCGAAGCCGAATATCTTTGGCTTCTTGCGCACTCGCCCAATGCCTCTTTGGGCGTTAGGCTGCTGATACTGGACGGAATGAGAAGGGAGAAGAAATGAAACCCTATTTCGATTATTTCGGCAACCTCAACTCGATTATCTCCAAGGAGCCCAAGTGCTTCTTTTGCTCATCTAAAAACAATTTGCAAATCCACCACGTGTTCGGAAACTCGCTTAGGGACAAATCAACCAAATATGGCCTATACGTCTTCCTTTGCCAAAAATGCCACGACGAACTCCACTTCGGCGGCAAATCGAGGGAAATGACGGACAAACTTAAATCCGTGGCGCAAGAGGCGTTTGAAAGGTATTACCCAAGGGAACTTTTCCTAAAAGAGTTCCACGCGAACTTCAAAAAGGAGATTCCGTCAATCGAGATCGGAAGCATGGACGATTTGGCTAACGGACTGAAAGAAGGTAAAATCAAGTAATGAACGCGAAAGAGGCATACAGCCAATACCAATCCTCGCTAAAGATCGAGAAAGAGAGGATAAAACTCACCAAAAAAACCAAATCCGAGAGGTTTTGGGCTTGGGTTGCCCTATTGATGAAATGGCCTTTCAAATGGCTTTGGATGGCTTGCCACGATTGGCGATTGATTTTGATTTTCGTCGCTTGGGCCGCGATCTTGGGCTGCGAGGTCTGGGTTCCGTTGCTAATCGCGTGGCTCGTTCCCTCCATGAGGGCCTCAATGCTGGCGGTAGCCGGAACCTGCGAAGCGTTTTGGCTGGGGCCGTTCACGCCTTTCATGCCTTTGTGCATAGCTTTGACGATGGGCACGAAAGCCATCATGGACAAAATCGGTCATGGCAAAAGCAAGTAAGGCGACCACGGTTTTCCTTTTCACGGATTTCACCGACAAACACCCGTGCTCCCAAAGTTGCCCAGACAGGAAGTGCGATTGCCACTCAACTTGCGAAAGATACTTGGAATACGAGAAAAGGCACCAAGCGCGAAAAAGGGTTTGGGAAAAGAAAGGCTAGGGAAACCTGGTCTTTTTCATTTCCCCCTTGCGTTTTGTCATACGAGTGCTAAAATAGACGTGTCCAAAGGGGGACAAATGATGAAAAAAAGCAGAGTGATTTTACGCGTTGACGACGAGACCGCCGAGTTTTTAGGCAAGACGGAGAACAGATCCGCTTTCGTCCGAGAGGCCATCACCAATAAGATTGCCGGGTCAAAATGCGCAATCGAGAACGCCAAGGAAACAAATGAATCCGCCTACTCTATTATTCGTTGCACGAACTCCGGCGTCTTCTTCGGCAAGGTCGAGAGCCTGAAGGGCCAGACCGCGAAAATCAAGGAAGCCCGCCAGATTTGGTACTGGGACGGCGCGAAAAACGTCATGCAAATCGCCAAGGACGGAGTTAACGAAAACAGCCAAATCACGCAATCCGCCGATGTCATCGTGACGGACGCCATCCAAATCGTCTCTTGCTCGCCGAAGGCCGAGGCCTGCCTAAAAGGGGCGAAGGAATGGAAAATCTAACGAAAAAGGCGGAAGCCTTCCTCGCCAAAAAGAATGGCTCTGGCCGTGGCAATGGCAATGGCTCTGGCTCTGGCCGTGGCTATGGCTATGGCTATGGCTATGGCGATGGCTATGGCTATGGCTATGGCCGTGGCTGTGGCTATGGCCGTGGCTATGGCTATGGCTATGGCTATGGCGATGGCCGTGGCTATGGCTCTGGCGCCCCATCGTATATCGACGGGCGCAAGGTCTTCGCCATCGACGGCCTGCCATGCGTTTTTTTCTCCATCTTCCGCGACTACGCCAAAGTAGGCGTGGTCGAGGCGCTTTCGACCAAATCCATGTATCTTGCGAAATGCGGGGGCTTCCTCGCACATGGCGAAACGCTGAAAGAGGCTATGGCGGACGCCAAGGCCAAATACGAGGAAAACCGCCCGTTGTCCGAAAGGATTGCCGAGTTCTGGAAGAAATTCGTTCCCGGAAAGAAATACCTCGGTTCCGATTTCTTCGACTGGCACCACATCATCACCGGTTCGTGCTTGGCTGGCCGAAACGAGTTCGTGAAGATGAAGGGTTTGTCGGTCAAGTCGACGTTCACGCCAGAGGAGTTCATCGCCTTGTGCGAGAACGATTACGGGTCGGGGAACATCAAAGAGCTGAAAAAGGCAATGCCTAAGGAGGGCAAGTAAATGCCAAAATTTGAAGTCGGGGAAGCCATTATTTATAAGAATGGCGATAGTTACGAAATCGGTATAGTCAAGCGCGTTTGCGACAAAAAAGACGGGGAGGAGCAAGATTACTTTGTCTATTATCACGTCGGCGACACCGCCGCTCGAACGCCTGAAAACTGCATGAACAAAATACGAAATTCTTACGCTTATGAAATAAGACGAAATGTTGAAGAGGCCTATTAAAAAAGGAAAAACAAAATGAACAAAACGCAAATGATTAACGAAATTGTTCGGATTTATGACGAAAACGAGGAATTAAAAAGACAAATTCAACAGTTTAAAGATGGCAAACCCGCTTTAACCGATGAGAAAAACCGCAATATTCAAATCGATAATGAGATTGTCTTGATCGGAAGAAAAGAGGCTTTCGAGAATATATTCTATCGATATTCCGGTTATTGGCCAACCATAAGGGTAAAAGACGGAGATGGAAAAATGAATTTCCTTAGTCTTGAACAATGGAACAAGGCCATTGATACCGATTTGATCTCTAGAGATTATAAATATCTTTTGAACACCAACGCCTTTGGTGCGATCAAGGATTATTTCGCTTCGGAATTCAAGGCCAAATACGAGGAGCGGCTTGAAGAAGCCAAAATCGAGGTTTTGAACGAAGCAAAAACGACAAAGAATTAAAATTTCAGAAGAAGGGAGGGGAAAATGACCCAAAAAAAGCAAGATGAGACCAAGCTGAGCGAAATCTATATCAAGTTCGGGGACAAGACGATCGTCAGGTTCCATTGCAAAACCGCCGGGCTTGTTAAGGTTCCCAAGTTACCATACGAAGCCTATAAGGCGGTCATCAGCGGTGGAAGGCTTGACGGGTGCGCCTTCCCCGGCGCCGCCGGCGTCAGCACCAATACCGAGTTTCTTTACCCAGCCGAACCGACCGGGAAGACCTCGAAGATCTACGTCGATTGGTGCAACGGTGAAACTGTTGACGACGGCTACGTGAAGATCAATGCGGGCGATGCCGAGGAAAACGGAACCGACTTCGACGAAATCGGGGAGGGCGACAAATTGTCGTTCGTCGGTGACGGCCAAAAACCGGACTTCAAGGCGATCGCCACGATAATCCTAGACGATGGCTACGAGAAAACCATCTTCTTTAAGAAGGAG
>Ga0183100_1000482_pt1 | contig 31665 bp, 24 predicted proteins | sample Biomet2_FD_127789 | JGI IMG/M metagenome (GOLD analysis project Ga0183100, IMG submission 127789) | Microbial communities from bioreactor (seeded with anoxic lake sediment) at LBNL, California, USA - Biofuel metagenome 2 | ecosystem: Engineered > Bioreactor > Anaerobic > Unclassified ... | reverse complement strand
TATTTACAGATCCGCTGCCGCAGTGGGGACAAGCAGCCCCGTTTTTAAACTTCAGCTTTATTTGATCCTGAACCGATATATCCATAAAATACCTCCTTGAAATCTAATACTTTTGTAGTATTACCAAAGGAGGCTTGTCCTATACACCACATTAAACACAATTGTAAACATAAATCATCCTTGGAAATTTAAGAGTGTTTCTGTTTAGACCAAAAATACTGCTGCTTTTATTTTCACATATACCTTATTTTGTATAAAAAAAATTTAAAAGTAAAGAATAGAAATAGAACTGATTATGGAGGAAAAAATGAAGAAGATTTTAGTAACTAGTTTTATAATTACTCTATTTCTTATATTTACCCCCGCTTTTTTATTCAGCAGTATAAAAAGGAGCCCCGTTATTGTTGATGATTCAATTAAAAAGGAAACTGTTTCTGAAACTTCCGAAACCGAAGTAGAGGCAGTCTTTTCATCAACGGATTGTTTTAAGAAGACTTATTACATATCAGGGGCAAGTGTGAATGTGTTTAAAGACTGCACAGGTCAGGATTCAGTAATTCAAACACTTAAGAAAAATGACATTATAGTCGCATACAACAGCTTCAATGGATATTTATACTGTGAGGACAACGCTGGAAACTTTGGCTGGATCAGAAATACGGATTATAATATTTCACCGGATATAGAAAAGGAATCAGAGTATACAGTTGACACATCTATAAATAACCAGTTAATTAATATATATGATAATGGGAAGGTAATCAAAAGCTTTAAGTGCTCCACAGGATTATTGGGAGACCAGGATAATGAAACTCCCCTGGGTGTATTTTTTATTCAGGTAAAAGGAGAAAGCTTTTTTTCTGATAAATTTGGAGAAGGGGCTAAATATTATATTAAATTTTTCTCAAATTATCTTTTTCACTCTGTACCTGTAGATAAAAATGGTAATATAATAGAAGAGGAAGAAAAGAAGCTGGGAAAGCCTGCTTCTCATGGATGCATAAGGTTATCCATGGATGACATTAAGTGGATGTATAATAACATTCCTGAAGGTACTAAGGTAAATATACACTATTAGGAGGAAATTAAATGGACTATGATGTTCTTATTCTAGGAGGGGGTATTATTGGGTGCGCTGCTGCCTATGAGCTTTCTAAGTATAGTCTAAATATAGCTCTTATAGAAAAAGAATATGATATTGCAGATGATGTGTCATTAGTAAATGCGGCAATTGTCTATGACGGAATAGAGACAAAGGATGATGCTATGGCAAATCTGGAGCTTATCGGCAACAGAATGTTTGATGATCTTTCAAAAAAGTTTAATATACCCTTTAAAAGAAATGGATCCCTGCTGCTTATTCAAAATGATGACGGCAGTGAAATAACCAGTATATACAAAAGAGCAAAAAAAAGAGGAATTGAAAATATAAAGCTGATAGACGGAGAAGAAGCTAAAAAAATTGAACCTGCACTTAATATTGATGTAAAGTATGCTCTTTATTCTCACAATATAGGTGTTGTATGTCCCTATGATTTAGCTCTTTCCTATGGAGAAGTAGCCTATGATAACGGTGTTAATTTCAAGCTGGAGGAAGAGGTACTGGCCATTAAAAAATTTAGGAATGGCTTTCAGGTCAATACAAACAAAAACAAATTTACCTGCAGGTTAGTTATAAATACTACACCGGTAAATACTTATTTCAGTGATTTTCCGGAAGAGGATAAAGTTTTAGAAAACCGGATAAATCTGCAGTACTTTATTATGGATAGAGAGGTAAAGCCTAATTTTAAAAATACTCTTTTTATATTAAATAATAAAAGAGAAAGGATATACGCCGTTCCAAATGCCTATGGTGATACAATTCTGGCTTTAAGTACGAAAAATATTATGTCTACAGCAAAGGCAAAGGACAGGATTAATTCTGCTGCCAAGATTTTAGATGAGGACTTTGTTAACACTCATTACAGGCTGCCATTTTATAATGAAGGCATGGTAATAGATGACAGATATATAAATGAAGGATATCTTAGAGTAGCAGGTAAGCATTATGGACAAGTTACCATAACGCCAGCTCTGGCAGATAATATATGCAAAAGCATAGTATCTATATTAAAATGTAAGCCTAAGAAAGAATTTTATGATAAAAGGAGAGAATACTATAAGTTCAGGGCTATGAGCAACAGCGAAAGAAATAGCCTGATTTCCCAGGATAAAAGATACGGCAATGTGGTATGTGTCTGCCAAAAGGTAACAGAGGGTGAAATTATTGATTCCATAAGAAGACCTCTTGGAGCAAGGACTATAGAGGGAATAAAAAGAAGAACAGGAGTATTATCAGGCAGCTGTAAAGGATCCTTGTGTTATAATAAGGTGGCAGAGATTTTAGCTAGAGAAACAGATAAGGATCTTAGGGAAATTGTAATTGATTCTAGTGGTTCAAATGTATTTAAGGGAAGAATAAAAGAATTTGATTCGATTTAAAAGATTAATTTCCTGAAAACAGGAGGAAACATGATTAGGGAATTTTTATGCAGAGAATGTGATAAAAAGTGTATTGTATCAATAGATAATATTGATGGTGATATAGAAATAACAGGTCATGAATGTGAAGTTGGTAAAGTTTTAGCGAATAAAAGATTGAAAGAGAAAAAAGAGATTTTAACTACACTTGTCAGGATAAAGGGAGGATATAAAAATGTGGTTCCTGTAAAAAGCTCTGCACCTATAGATATAAATCTTCATGTAGAGTGCTCAAAGGCTCTTTCCAGATTAAATGTAGGAGCACCCATAATTATTGGGGATATTGTATGTTCTAATATTTTAAACACAGGGGTAGACATTATTTGTGTGGAAAATGTGGATAAATTATATTAATCTGTTGACATTTTTAAATGTTGTTTAAAGGAGGAAATGCAATGCTTGATATCAGGTTAATAAGGAACGGCAGGGAAAATCTAAAAGACAAAATGAAAAACAGAGGCGAAAGCTTCAATTTAGATGTTATAGATCAGGTTTATGCTCTGGATGAAAAACGGAGAGAATACCTTGTATACGCTGAAGAATTAAAGAGCAGGAGAAATAAAGATTCAGAAGAGATTTCAAAACTTAAAAAATCAGGCAGGGATGTATCTGAATTATTTGATGATATGAAAAAATTATCAATAGAAATAAAAGAATATGATACTAAGCTGGCCAAATTTGATGAGGATATTAATTACTTAATGCTTAGGATTCCCAATATCCCAAATGCTGCTGTACCGGACGGATTACTGGATGCAGATAATGAAGAAATAAGAAAATGGGGAGAGCCTGCCAAGTTTGAATTTGAGCCAAAGGCACACTGGGACATAGGAGCAAACCTTAATATCTTAGATTTTGAAAAAGCATCAAAGGTAACCGGCTCCAGATTTGCATTTTATAAAGGACTGGGAGCGAGACTTGAAAGAGCAATAATTAATTATTTCCTTGACCTGCATACTGAGGAGCAGGGGTATACTGAAATGCTCCCTCCATACATGGTTAACCGAAAAAGCATGACAGGAACAGGTCAGCTGCCAAAATTTGAAGAGGATGCCTTTAAAATTACAAATGATGATTACTTTTTAATTCCTACAGCTGAGGTACCGGTCACAAATTATTATGCTGGTGAAGTGCTGAAGGGTGAGGACCTTCCCATAAAGATAGCAGCATACAGTGCCTGCTTCCGGTCAGAAGCAGGTTCTGCAGGGAGAGATACAAGAGGACTTATAAGGCAGCATCAGTTTAACAAGGTGGAGCTTGTTGAGTTTTCAAAACCTGAAGAATCATATGAGGAATTGGAGAAGCTGACAAATGATGCAGAGGAAGTTTTAAAAGGACTTAAACTTCCATATAGAGTAGTTAAGGTATGCAAAGGAGATTTAGGTTTTACAGCTGCATTAAAATATGACATTGAGGTTTGGATGCCAAGCTACAACAGATATGTGGAGATATCAAGCTGCAGTAACTTTGAAGCCTTTCAGGCAAGAAGGGCAAATATAAGATATAAGGAAACAGTTAAATCTAAGCCGGAATTCGTTCACACATTAAATGGTTCAGGAGTTGCTGTAGGAAGAACTTTTGCAGCAATATTAGAAAATTTCCAGAGAGAAGTCGGGAGTGTTGAAATTCCGGAAGTTTTAAGGCAATACATGGGGGGAAGGGAATTTATAGAATAAGCTACTATTATAACATTAAGGAGAGCCTGATTGGTTCTCCTTAGTTAATATTGCGGCGCTTCTTAATGGCTGTCCCGGTATTCACCTGGTGTTATATTATAAAATTGTTTAAATACATACATAAAATGCTTTACGCTTACATAACCAACTCTTTGTGAAATGTCAATTATTTTTAACTGTGGTTTAATGCAAAGAAGCTTTGCAGCCTGTTCCATTCTAACTCTGGTAAGAAATTTTATATAGGGCTCCCCTACATTTTTATGAAACAGGTTGCTTAAATAATTTGTAGTTACTCCTACATATTCTGCAATTTGCTGAAGGCTTACAGGCTCTTTATAATGAGAATAAATAAAATCCTTAACTTTTGATATTATATCAGTTTCGTTTATATTTCCTTGGTTCATCAAAGGGTTACTGTCCAGTATTTTAATTATTCTAGTATATAAATTTATTACTCCATCCTTTGTTTTAAAAACATCATTTGATAATGAAACATCCTGAAGGCTTTTAAAACACATATCTATCAGTTCAGGAGAAAAATTTACATCTAACTTTTTAAGTGAATTTATTAAAAGAATTCCATATCTTAATATACTTGATATATCAAAAGAGTCAATAGTACCAACAAAATCTGAAACGGATTCACAGTAAACTGCTTCATTTTTATCAATAAGTCCCAGTTTTATGGCTTTAATTGATTTCTCTAAGCTGCTGACTTTATCTGAATAAGATTTAAGCAGATTACTTTCATATACTTTATTTCCTCCTGATAGTGTTTTTAAATAAACTGATTTTGCTGCATCCTGGTAGGAAGTGTTTAATTGAAGTAATTCAGATTGAGATGAACCTATAAAACCGGTAATTGTTATACCTGTCTGCTGGATAAAATCAGAAGATACTTTAGAATATATTTCTCTGCATTTACTGATAGTCTGGTCCTTTGTTTCTCCCGTGGTATAAACTATAACATTTTCTTCATAATCGAGAAATTCATGGCTGTCTTCATAGTTTGACATAACATTCGATGTTATTTGTAACAGAATAAAGTTAAATACAGATATATTATTCATTGGGATTAAATTTTTAAGCATGGAATATTTATCAATGCTTAATATCATAATTATCCCTTCATCATCCAGAATATTCATTTTCAAATTATGAACCAATGGGTAAAGGAACTTTATTTCCACATTTGAGTTAGATATAACAGCTCTTAAAAGATTTTTTATTATATTCTTTTTATAACCCTCTGAAAGATTGGATATTATGTTAAGAGACTGTTTCTCATACTTTTCATTGTCTAACCTCTGCCCTATTTTTCTTAATACAGCTTTTAGCTCATCTTCATCTATAGGCTTAAGAAGATAATCATTGACTCCATATCTTATAGCCTGCTGGGCAAAGGAGAATTCATCATAACCAGAGATAATTACAATTTTAATATCCGGATACTTTTCACATATGTTCTGGCATAGAGTAAGCCCGTCCATATTTGCCATTTTTATATCTGTTATAACCAGGTCAACAGTATTTTCAGATAAAAATTTTAATGCATCCCCGCCGTCTGATGCTTCACCGGCAGCCTGCCAGTTATCATCCAGGGAGGAAATATTCATTCTTACATATTCTCTCGTCAGTGATTCATCATCTACTATAAGAAGCTTATACATTATCTTATCTCCTTTAGCGGCAGACATATCTTGACTATAGTACCGCTGCCCGGTGTACTTTCAATATTTAATCCGTATATGCCCCCAAATTTCAGTTTTATTCTTTTATTTACATTGGCAAGTCCAATTCCTTTTTTGCTTTCATCCTCTTCTTTAAAGTTAAGTATACTTTCCTTTAATGCTGAAAGCTTGCACATTGGTATTCCTGACCCATTATCCTGAATATAAATAACAACAAAGTTATCTTCATATTTATTAAATATCTTTATTGCAGTTTTTCCTTTTTTTGTCTCACAGCCGTGGATGATTGAATTTTCAACTATAGGCTGGAGCAGCAGTGCAGGAATACAGTAAGAATACAGGCTGCTGTCAATATTAATGGAATATTCAAGGCTGTCATTATATCTTATGCTTTGTATACCCAGGTACAAATCTAATATGTGAAGTTCCTCCTCCAGAGTTATTTCATTTTTTATATTTGTTATAGCCCGGAGCAGCTTGCTTAATTTATTTATACTGTCTACAGCTTGTTTATATTTACCGCAGAGGATAGCTAGGCTGATCATATTTAAAGTATTATATATGAAGTGAGGCTTAATCTGGTTATAAAGGGCGTTAAACTGAGCCTGATTCTGAAGAAGCTTATATTCATAAACTTCTTTGACCAGCTTTGTGTTTTCATCAAACATCTTATTAACCTTTGATATCATTAAGTTAAAACTTGAGCCTAGAAATCCGATTTCATCATTAGAAACCTTTTTATATTGTACGGAAAGATTTCCATTTTCAACTTCCTTCATAAGCTTAACTATAGCCATGATAGGATTTAAGAATCGTTTATAAAATAGTGCAAATATCAAAGTTGTAGATAAGGAAAATATTATCGCTAAAAACCAGGACATGTTTCTTGTTTTTGTGGCCTGACTGTTTAATTCCTTTACTGAATTTACTGAAACTATATTCCAGTTTGAGTTAGAAATTTTAGCTGAATTTACAAGAAATGAATTATTACCATATTTCACAGTATAGGGAGTTTTATTATGGCTAAGCTCTGAAAGTATATTTTTGCTGTCTGAATCAAGTGAAGACAGAGTGGTGTTTTCAGGATAGATTATATTTTGGGTATCATCAATGATAAAAAGACGGCCTTTTTTACCCATATTCACTTTATCACATATGGACTGAATACCTGCATAATTTGCATCTACCTTTATTACACCAACTATTGAGCTGGTATCATGGATACTTTTTAAGGAACTTACAATAGAAAATACTGTCTTTTTCGGATTTTCTACTATCTCTTCCAGGTGAAGGGGTACAAATAAAGGTTTAGAGGTATTTAGAGCTTCCTTATACCAGTCAAATTTATGATAATCTACAGTTGTATCAATATTTGTTGATAGTCTTGAGCCTACATAAACATTATCAGACAGGGAAAAAACAAAAACCCTGATAATGTCTTTTCTTGGAGTTATCATCATTTCATCAAGGTAATCTTCAATTACTCTGCTTTTGTCCAGCTGTTCACTTTTTGAACCCTTATTATCGCTTTCTATTGCCAGCATTACATCTTTGTTGTAGTAAGGGGAAATAGAAAGACTCAGAAGGTCATCCAGATAGGTATTTAAATTTAAAGATACCTGATCTATTGTTTGCTGTATTCTTTCTGATGACTGTTTTTCAAAATCAGCTGTATATTGCCTGTAGGAAATGAAGGATATCAGTAATATTGAGCTGAAAGTTAATACTATTGATATAACCAGAAGCTTGAATTTTATACTCCAGTCTCTGTATTTAATAATCTTAATTAAAAAGTTTTTCAAAGCTTAAACCCCCAAATGTAGGCAGTGTTAGGAAATCATCACTCTTAATTTTAACATTTTCAATTTTATAAAACCAGTAATTCGCAAATAATCATACCTTTACCATAAAAAAACGGAATTACCAATGTGTGATTTTGGTGCTATACTAAAATTAATTATAATATATTTATTCACTTTTCCATTATATAAAGAGGCGGATTATGAAAAGAAAAATTTCTATATTTATGATATTAACTATGTTATGCTTCAGCATTTTTCCTGGCTGCAGCAGTAATGAAATTAAAAAAGCGGATGATACTCAAAATAAAAAAATTAAACTTACTGTACTGAATGGAATGGTAGAGGTTGCAGATTTTTTTGATGATTACTTTAAAAAATATAATCAGGAAAATAAAGATGGTATAGTTGTCCAGACTGAGTATGAAAAAGAATCAACTAAATCCCTGGATGTTAAATTTGCTTCTGATAATTCACCGGACATTATAATCGGTGTGGTTGTAAACCAGAATATGATTGATAAAGGTAATTTTGTTGATTTAACAAATGAGGCATTTTGGAATAAGCTGAATCCCTCAGATAAGGAGTACAGTACAGATGTTAAATCAGGAAAGGCTTATAATGTAGGCTTATGCCAGACAGCTGCAGGGCTTTTTTATAATAAAGCCATATTCAGCGAATTAGGATTAAAACCTGCAGATACCTGGGAGAAGTTTGTAGATAATTTAAAAGTTATTAAGGAAAAAAAGCCAGGCATAATTCCCTTTTATATTGGGGGCAGGGATTCCTGGATGCTGGAGCATATGGCAAACTTTATTCAGGGCGGAGTTATAAAGCAGACGTTAAGTTATGAAGAACAGCAAAAGGCTATGCTGAGTTTAAATTTAGATAAGCTTAAATGGAATTCTGCACCTGATGGGACTCTTGCAACCTATGCAAAAAACTTAATGGAACTTCAGAAGCTGGGATTAATCAATGAAGATGCAGTAAAGGCATCTTATGGAAATCAGATAGAAGCATTTGCTGAAGGAAAAGCTGCAGTAATTAGCCAGGGAATCTGGGCAGCAGATTTAATTGCACAGAAAAATAATCAGGTAAATAATATTGGGTTTTGCCAGTACCCATCAATATTAAAAGGAGAAAAACCGGTGGTGGGAACAGGAACAGATGTAACTGTATATATATCTTCAAAATCAAAATATAAGGATGCATGCATGAAAGTATTAAATTATATGCTGCAGCCGGAATCAATGAAGGAAATCAGCGAAGGAAGAAAATCAATGTCTGCCAATCCTGAAGTATATTCTGACTGGGGATATCTGAAGGATGATGTGGAAAAGGTTCTAAATAATCCATCCTATGCTGCAGTTACCTGGACAACCATGCCATCATTTTTTACCGGAGACGATGAAGGCAGAATGTGGCAGGATCTATTAGTTGGAAAATATAAGACTGCCGAAGATTTTGCTAAAGCTTATGTAAATGCATGGGAAAGTCCTAATAAATAAGGGGGAATTTAAATGAAACAAAATTGGTGGAAAGAAGCAGTTGTTTACCAAATCTATCCCAGAAGCTTCTGTGATTCTAATGGAGACGGAATAGGTGACTTAAGAGGAATTATTTCAAAACTTGATTATCTAAAGGATCTGGGTGTTAATGTAATCTGGCTGTGTCCTGTTTATAAGTCGCCTAATGATGATAATGGATACGATATATCTGATTATTATGATATAATGGACGAATTTGGCACCTTATCTGACTGGGAAGAAATGCTGAGCGATATTCATAAAAGAGGAATGAAACTGATCATGGATCTGGTGGTTAACCATTCTTCCGATGAACATAAATGGTTTAAAGAATCCAGAAGCTCAAAGAATAATGAAAAAAGAGATTATTATATATGGAAAAAAGGAAAAGATGGAAGAGAACCAAGCAACTGGACATCATTTTTTACGCCTTCAGCCTGGGAATATGACGATAAAACCGGTGAATACTATCTACATCTATTTTCTAAAAAACAGCCTGACCTTAACTGGGAAAATCCAAAGCTTAGAGAAGAGATATTTACAATGATGAAGTGGTGGCTGCAAAAGGGAATTGATGGTTTCAGGATGGACGTAATAAACTGTATTTCCAAGGTGGAGGGATATCCATCCGTTCCATCTCAGGATTCAGGTTACAAATGGGGCGGGGAATATTTTATTAACGGACCTAGAGTACATGAATACCTGCAGGAGATGAACAGAAAGGTGCTTTCAAAACATGACATCATGACAGTTGGAGAAACCCCTGATGTCAATGTAGATGATGCAGCTTTATATACCGCCGAGGAAAGAAATGAACTAAATATGGTATTTCAGTTTGAGCTTATGGGTATTGATTCTGGAGAATCAGGAAAGTGGGAATTAAAACCCTGGAAGCTGACAGACTTTAAAAATATAATTAAAAAGTGGCAGCTAGGCCTGGAAAATAACGGTTGGAACAGCCTTTTCCTTAATAATCATGACCAGCCCAGAATGGTATCCCGTTTCGGAGATGATAAAAAATACAGAAATGAATCTGCAAAAATGCTGGGGACCCTTGTTCACACTCTTCAGGGAACGCCTTACATATACCAGGGTGAGGAAATTGGCATGACTAATATTAAGTTTAAGTCAATTGAGGAGTATAAGGACATTGAAACAATTAATTATTACAATGAAGTTTTAAAAAATGGCGATAAAGATGTAAATCACATTATGGAGTCTATTTACAGTAAGGGTAGAGATAATGCCAGAACGCCTATGCAGTGGAATGATGAAGAAAATGCAGGATTTACATTTGGTGAACCCTGGATAAAAGTTAATCCAAATTATAAAGAAATAAATGTTAAAAATGAAGAGGAAGATAAAGACTCTGTTCTTAACTATTATAAAAAGCTTATTAAGCTGAGAAAAGAAAACCCGGTACTTATTTATGGTAAGTTTATTCCTGTGATGGAGCAGGATGAAGAGGTATTTTCATATATAAGGGAAATGGGTAATGAAAAAATATTGGTCATTCTGAATTTTAAGGGCAAAGATGTTGATTTTGTACTGCCGGAGGGTATAAAGATTAGTGAAGAGGGGCTTTTGATTTCAAATTATGAAAATCATGATGAAAAATTAAAGCCTTATGAGGCAAGAGTTTATAAAATATAAATAAGGCGGAGGCGGCTTTTGGTTTGGAGGTATATATCTCTGTTGAAAAAACTGTTGAAGATACCTGCTTCAAGCTACCAGCCTAAGGCTCCCCTTACTGAACATTCATTTGTAAGGCTTCCGCATTCACAAAGTGAAGAAAGTATTATATATTCCATATTATTAAATACTTTTTGAGTTTTGAAAAATGTGGAATATTTTATAAGGTTTTTAGAAGATACACCGCGGAACATCTTTATCCAGTATCGAAATTGGTTTATGTATTTCCTTACACCGTATGTGTTAAAATATCCAATTCTTTTGTAACTCTTTTTATCTGCCAGCTTTACATTTTTATACAATAAGTGATATCTGAAAGGGTAATTAGAATTTAGACATACTATACTTTTTTGGTCAATATTATCAGCCAGGTCATAAATAAATGACTTGGCTCCTTTATTTTCTTTATATATGTATGATTCCAGCCTTTCGTTTCTCTGGTATAAAAAAGTAAGAAAGATATTTTGGCCTACGGCCTCCTCACCTTCATTTCTGCCATGATATTTGTCTAAGTATTTTAATTTCAGGTTCATCAGTTCTAAGGTTCCATGAAATTTATCAGCATTTTTCTCATCTAAAATAGTCATTAATTTATGTCTCCAGTAAAATAAGGCTGAATAGCTTACCCCAACTTCCTGCTCAGCTTTTCTTAAAGATAAGTCTTTTTTGCAGGTTATTATAAATTTCTCCCATTTATCCTTATAATGAGACCAGCTAAGAAGAGTTTTAGTATATAAATTAAAAGTTTTCTTACACTCCTTGCATCTATACCTTTGAATTCCTTTAAAGAATCCAAATTTATTTACATCCTTGCTGCCGCAATGGGGGCAGATAGCTCCGTTCCTGAATTTTGATTTTAGATGATCTTGAATTGATATATTCATAACCGCCTCCTGATAAATTTAACATTATTGTATTATTACCAGGAGGAGCTTGTCTTATACACCCTCTTAAACATTTATCTGAACAAAAAATTTTATCCCCTAAAAAACAAGCTTAAAATTCAGCACCTCAATGTTAGTTTTTGAGAATTTAATCAGAAATCCATTAACCCTATAATTAAATTAAAGATAAAAAACGATTACATAATTTTATCTAATTTATTTTAAGGGGGATTTCAAATGAAAACTAAAAAGGTATTAAGCCTTATACTTTCAGCTTCACTTGCTGTTGGTATTTTATCAGGCTGTGGTTCAGCTTCTAAGGCTGCAAGTACAGGAACAGCTAAAAAGGTTACAGTTAACATTTTTCAGTTCAAGGTAGAATTTAAGGATGCTTTTGAGGCGGCCACTAAAGCATATGAAGCAAAGCACAGCAATGTAAAAATTAATGTTACCACTGTCGGCGGCGGAGAGGACTACAGCGCAGCACTTAAGGCTAAATTTAATTCAGGAGATGAGCCTGATGTCTTCAATATTGGAGGACCATCTGATCTTCAGACCTGGAAAGCTAAACTTGCCGACCTTACTGATACTAATTCTGCTAAAAATGCATTAGACGGGACACTGCAGGGAGCTTCTCTAGACGGAAAAGTTTATGGACTACCATATAATGTTGAAGGCTACGGAATAATTTACAATAAAGAGTTACTTAAAAAAGCAGGAATAGATACTACATCCATTAATACATTTGATAAACTCACAGAAGCAGTTAAGACATTGGACTCAAAGAAAAAGGAACTGGGAATTCAGGCAGTATTTGCTTTCCCATGCAAGGAAACCTGGGTAACAGGACTTCATACTTCTAACGCATTCTTCTCACCGGAGTTTGATGGTGATGTAATGAAGGCATTTAATTCAAAGACAGTAACATTCAAATATGGGGATGCATTGAAGGCTATGATTGACCTTCAGAATAAATATTCAGTTCAGCCAACAGCAAGCCTGGATTACAGCTCTCAGGTTGAAAAGCTATTCTCAACTGGAAAAGTAGCAATGATTCAGCAGGGAAACTGGGTAGCACCAACTATAGACGGAATTGACAAAGATTTTGCAGAAAATGGTATTGGTATACTTCCTTATCCTGTAAAAGGTTATAAAGAGGATTGTTACCCAATGGGAGTGCCAAATTATTGGGCAGTTAATGTTACAAAGTCAGCAGATGTACAGAAAACAGCAAAAGATTTCTTAGACTGGCTTTATACTTCAGATGAAGGAAAGAAAATAGTTTCAGAGCAGTTTAAATTTATACCAGCTTATAAGGGATACAGCACAGATAGTGTAAAGGAACCTCTTGGAAAAACCATATTAGCTGCTGCAAATGCAGGAAAGACTTATGGATGGGTATTCCCAGGATATCCAAATGGCTGGGGTATGGACAAATTTGGAGCAGACGTTCAGCTTTATGTAAGCGGAAAACTTACATGGGACAAATTGGTTGCTAACGAGGAAAAAGCTTGGGCTGATGCAAGAAAATAAAGATCAATGAAATTAAATCGGGAGTATTAATACTCCCGGTTTGTTATGGGAAGAGGGGTAAAAATGAATAGGAGTAAAAAACCGAAAAAAAGAGAAATGTGGTATTGGCTTTTTCTGATACCAAGTATTGCAGCTTTGCTTTTTGTAGTAATCATTCCATTTTTAGTTGGAATTTATTATTCACTGACTAACTGGGATGGAGTTAATCCAACTAAATTCATTGGTTTTATTAACTATAAAAGTCTTATTGGAGATCAGTTGTTTTGGAATGCAATTATATTTACGGCAAAATATGCCTTTGTCTTTATTATTATTATAAATATTATGGGGTTGGGGCTGGCAATGCTGGTTACCAGGGTAATACCCGGTAAAAATTTAATGCGTACAGCTTTTTACCTGCCAAACCTGATTGGAGGACTCATTCTTGGATTCATATGGAACTTTATCTTTGTGGATGTATTCCAAACCATAGCTGAGAAAACAGGAATTGCCTGGTTTAACGGCTGGCTTTCAACTACAAATACTGGATTTTGGGGAATTGTAATAATTACTGCCTGGCAGATGGCAGGTTACGTAATGATAATCTACATCGCATACATTGAAAATGTACCAATGGAATTAATTGAAGCTGCGCAGATTGATGGAGCAAGTCCCTGGCAGCAGTTTAAGAATATTATATTTCCTTTAATAATGCCTGCGTTTACTATAAATTTATTTATTACTTTATCTAACTCCTTTAAGATATTTGACCAGAACTTATCCTTAACAAAGGGGGCACCTGGAAATACAACTCAGATGATTACGCTGAATATTTATCAGACAGCATTTTCTCAGGATCATATGGCTTTGGGGCAGGCAAAGGCTGTAATTATGTTTATCATAATCGCAGTTATTTCAATAGCTCAGGTCTACTACACTAAAAACAAGGAGGTAGAGCAGTAATGAAAAAAGGCAGCATAAAAAAATATTTGTTATGTATATTAGGTATAATTCTATCAATTATTTGGATATCTCCTTTTTACTTAGTATTAGTAAACTCCTTCAAAACAAAGAAAGAATTATTTACAAGTACCCTTGGTTTTCCAAAGAAAATGTTATTTAGCAATTATAAACAAGCTGCTTCTGATTTAAAGCTTGGGGAATCTTTTGTTAATTCAGTACTTATTTGTATTATTAGTATCAGCATAATAATAATTTTTTCATCCATGGCAGCCTATGCACTTCAAAGAGTTAAAAGAAAAAGCAGTACAATCATATTTTTAGGCTTCATAGCTGCCATGCTTATCCCCTTTCAGTCGGTTATGATTCCTTTAGTTGCTGAATTTGGCAAGATAAAAATGCTGAACTCTGCAGGAATTGTATTTATGTATTTAGGTTTTGGCTGCAGTTTAGCTATATTCCTGTACCATGGCGCATTGAAAGGTATTCCATCTTCTCTTGATGAGGCAGCACTTATTGATGGCTGCGACAGGTTCAGGACCTTCTGGCTTATTATATTCCCTATGTTAAAGCCGGCTACAGTTACAGTTATCGTGCTTGATATGATGTGGATATGGAATGATTACCTTTTGCCTTCTTTAGTTATAAATAAAGAAGGGATGAGAACACTGCCGCTTATGATATTTTATTTCTTTGGACAATACACAAGGCAGTGGAATCTAGCCATGGCAGGCCTTACAATTGCTATACTGCCGGTTCTTATATTCTACTTCCTGGCTCAGAAGCAAATAGTTAAAGGAATTGTCAGCGGAGCAGTAAAGCAATAATAAATTAGTTGTCCCTATTCCTATATAGAAAGGCTGCGTATTATATTTAATGCACAGCCTTTTAAAAATTAATATATTCTAACATAATTACCTGAATGTTATATGAAAAATGATATTGACAGTAATATGTTTCATTGATATAATATTTATTGTCTCAATAAAGTGGAAAGATGGTCGAGTTGGTTTAAGGCACCGGTCTTGAAAACCGGCGTACGGGTAACCGTACCTAGGGTTCGAATCCCTATCTTTCCGCCATTTTAATTTAGCTTGGAGAGGTACTCAAGTGGCTAAAGAGGACGGTTTGCTAAACCGTTAGTAGGGGTTTTCTCTAGCAAGGGTTCGAATCCCTTCCTCTCCGCCAAAATCAAGGCTTTACAGATTTACTGTAAGGTCTTTTTTATTGCTATGTAACTATAACATCACTACACCAATAAAAGGTGATATCGTTTATATAACTAAAATAAAATCATAGGAAATTTACAGAGAAAAAGGTGCAAGAATAGCATACTTAAAAATACTGGAATATAAGGGCAAAAAATGAATTAACTCACATGATAATGCGCACGGGTAAAGACGAATATATCATGTGAGTATTTTTTCAGAAAATCATTACTAATGGTGTGAATGAACATAAATAATTCTAAATATAGACCAAAGTCAAAAACTCCAAATGTGTTAATGGCTATATTGGTACAGTATAACTTGAGTTTAATCAAACTGTATGACTTTTCCTTCCATTGGAGGAAGCTTTAATTTTGTTCCGATAAATTCCTCTTTTGTCTCTTTTGGAAAAATGATGTGGAAAGCATTCTCTGACGAATCCGGTGAAATGTTTACCGTCTTTTCCTCGTAACTGTTATTAAGGGCAATCAGCAGCTTCTCCGTATCAGTCCGACGCTCAAATACATATACGTTCACAGAGTCGGCAGCCACCGTTTGAAAATCTCCATAAACCAACGATTTATATTTCTTTCGAAGAGCAATCAAATTTTTAAAATATTGGAATAGCTCTCCCTGTTCCGGATGATGATCCCATGGCATGCCGCTGCGGTATTCCTGTTCTGTTATTCCCTGAATTTCTGCTTCATCCCCGCAAAAAATTGATGGTATTCCAATAAAATTCATCATAAAGAAAATTGCCAGCTTCAACCGCTGCAAATCGCCTCCGCATTTAGATAAAAAGCGAGGGACATCATGGCTGTCCAATAAATTCATCTGAGCATAAGTCATAGGTGTTTTGTAACGAAGCACCATGGCATGGAGTTTTTCATCAAATTCCTGTGCCGTAATACTCCGCTCTGCAAAAAAGTCCCTGCACAAATTTGAAAAGCGATAATTCATCGTGGAATCCAATTGATCCCCTTGCAGCCACTGCTCTGAATTTTCCCAGATTTCTCCGATTAAAATTGCATCCTGTTTGACAGCCTTAACAGCTTTTCGAAACTGCCTCCAGAAATCGTGGTTGATTTCATTTGCCACATCCAGCCGCCATCCGTCAATATCTACCTCCTGAATCCAATAAGTACCGACTTTGCAAAAGTATTGTGCCACTTCCGCATTCCCGGTATCAAGTTTTGGCATTTCACGTACATAGGCAAAGGCCTCATAGTTGGGAGGAGTTTCAAATTTAACGGGGAATTCCAGGCGATAGAACCAATCAGCGTATTTAGAGTCCTTTCCGTTTTTCAAGACATCCTGAAAAGCAAAGAACTTAAAACCGCAATGATTAAACACACCATCCAAAATCACCCGTATACCGTTTTGGTGGCAGACGGATACCAGCAATTTTAAATCCTCTTTGGTTCCGAAGCATGGATCAACCGTAAAATAATCAATTGTGTCATATTTGTGGTAGGAGGAAGCGGTAAAAATCGGATTCAGATAAATACAATTAATCCCTAATTCTAAGAGATAATCCACATTCTCCAAAATTCCACGTAAAGTTCCTCCATTGTGTGAAACGCATAGTTTCCCGGTTTCCGTTTTAATCTGTAATCCCTCACCGCTGATATCACGTTTTTCTGTTGCAAAGCTGTCTGGGAAAATCTGATAAATTATTGCGTAAGTTGACCAAGGCGGTACTTTTACAATGTCCTCCCTTCGTACATAAGCAAATTGGTAATACTCCGTACGGTTACACTTACCTGAAGTATGGAATTCATCACCGTAATAATAAAGTGTTTCTTTTTTATCTTCTAAAAGAAAGTAATAGCAAATTCTGGTGTATTTGCTGACAAATACACATTCATAGTAATCAAACAGCTGGTCGCTGCCAACCTTTTTCATGGGTATCTGCTCCATGTAAATTGGATCCTTTACACATACCCGGTCCCCATAGAACAGTATGCAGTGGATTAAGTCATTTTTTTTTGCCCTAAGCCGGATCACAACTGTCTTTTCATCTAAGGCAAAAGCATAGTTAGAATCCGGCTGATGGAATACTGCTTCTTTTTGCATGTCAATTCTCCTCTCATTATCCTTTTACGCCGCCAGCTGTCAAACCGGAGGTCATTTGTTTCTGTATCAGGTAAAAGATAAAAAGAGTCGGTATGGATGCAAGCAGAGAAGCTGCAGAAAACAGAGGCCAATTTCGGGTATAATCGGTGGCCTGCAAGGAGTAAAGTCCCACTGCCAGTGTATACTTTTCAGCACCTGTCATAAAATTGATTGCAAAAATATACTCGTTCCAGACAAAAATCAGCACCATAACTGCTGTAACAATGATAGTTGGTCTGGCAAGTGGAAGAACAATTTTGGTGATAATCTGAAAGTCATTTGCACCATCAATTTTACCGGCTTCTTCAATTTCTTCCGGAATCGTATCAAAATAGCCTTTCATATTCCATAGACTAAAAATTGTCATCGTGCCTGTATAAATCAGTATCAAACCTGTATAAGAGTTGATTAATCCCATGGGCTTGAGCAACCGATACAGTGCAAACATGGAAAGTATGGAAGGAAAAGCGTTGAGCAGCAGAAGAATATAGAGTAATGATTTTCTGCCTTTGAAACGCTGACGCGAGAATGCGTAAGCAGCCGGAACCCCGACACCCAATGCAGCTATAACTGTAAATAGGGCAAGCAGTACACTATTTTTCAGCCAAACGAAAAACGGTCTATCAAACAGTATCGTTTTGTAATTATTAAGGGTAAACTGTTTGGGAATGAAAAAGAAACTGGAAGACAAAAAATTATTTCCAGAATTGAGTGAAACAGAGAACGCATATAAAATTGGGATCAAACATGCAATGCAGACAATAATAAAAAATAAGTTTGTCAAGGTCAGTCGAATGGTTCGCTTAGTTTTCCGTTTACTCATCTAATCCACCTCCTCTTTCATTATTTTCCCGCTGACAATAGGGAATACAATCATAATAATAACAAAAATTAAAATTGAGATAGCAGAGCTATAACCGTAATTGTTTGTAATAAACGCTTTTTCATATGCATATGTAATCACCGTATGAATGTTGGCGCCTGTATTGGAACCCTGCTGCTGAGTCATTAGAAAAATGATGTCGAATTGCTTAAAAGTAGTAAATGTTGTCAAAATAACAGCCGGAGCAATTATTGGGCGCAGGGATGGAACAGTAATCTTTGTAATTTTATTAAACCAATTAGCACCATCCAGTGTGGCACTTTCATAAAATGATTTGTCAATGCTTTGAAGTGCACCGTCAATGGTCATAATCATAAAGGGAAATGCCATCCACAGGTTTACAACCATACAAGCCAGGAAAGCACTGCTGCTGTTGCTGAGCCAATTGACAGGCCCCAGTCCCAACTGTTTAAGCCACTGGTTAAGCAGACCGAATTCCGTGTTATAAATGCCCATGCGCCATAGTAAAATAGACACATAGGCCGGCATTGCCCATGGAAACATCAGAATAGTCTTGTAAAGATTCTTCATTTTAAGTCCTTCACTGTTGAGAAGAACTGCAATAAAAAATGCCACTATTACCTGTACAACCATATTAATGACCGTCCACATAATTGTCCGAAGCAATGCGGGTAAGAATCCCGAATCAAAAACGAACAATGCCTTTTTATAATTATCTGCTCCGATCCATCTGAAATTGAACCAGTGATAAATATTCATATTCGTGCACGAGATATAGCCGGTATAGAAAATCGGAAATAGTATAATAAAACCGATTACGGCCAATGCAGGAAGCGAATAGGCGTAAGGACGTAATTTTTTATTCATGTTTTCACCATTCTTTCCGAAAAAGTAAGCGATGCAGCCTTGGCGGCATCACTTATTTAAATTTATTATTTCATTGCTTCAATTTTAGACAGTGCATCCTTTTGCGCCTTGACACATTGAGTCTTAATATCCCCATTGTTTTTATTGATAGCAGCAAGCATGCCTTCTGTTACTGTCCACATAACATCCATTTCCGGAATGTTAGGCATCGGAACTACGGATTCGGCTGTTTTCTTCATAGCATTAATCATTTCGTTTCCGCTTACATCTGCATTGTCATAGCACTTTGAATTTGCAGGTGCACAGTTTGCAGTCTTAGCCAGTGAAATTCCGATATCAGTCTTCAAAAGCTGCTTCAATACTGCAGTAACAGCAGCCTTTTTACTTTCAGCTGTTTTCAGCACACAAATTCCCTGAACACCGGAATATGGGGTAAGAGGCTTTCCTGTAGTGTTTACTATAGGCATTGGTGCAATTCCCAGGTCAATTTTAGCGGCTTTGATATCCGGTACCAGCCATGGTCCTCCGATAGTTGAATGTGCTTTTCCATCTTTAAACAAGGTGGTTACAGTATTAAATTCACCGTCAGCCGGCATATATGGAATAAACTGCTTGTGGTATGCCAGCGATTCAATCATCTGCTGAGAATTTAGTCCCGGCTCTGCTTTGTCATTGATGATAAATGCACCATAGGGATGCATCCATGCAGAGGCGTAGTATGCAGTGCTGTGCTGCTCTGCAAAACCATAAGTACCGCCTTTGGTATTTTCTTTCATGTATTTTAAAAGATCATCAGTTGTTTTTGGCGGGGTTTTCATCAGCTTTTTATTATACATGAACATCTGTGTTTCAAAGTAAACTGGAAGCTGATAAATTTCGCCTTTAAAAGTGGCTGCGTTCACGGTCATGGGCATCAAGTCTTTCATATCGTCTTTGGAAATAAAGTTAGTTATAGGAGAAAGGATACCCATCTGTGCGAAGGTTCCTAACTTATCATGTGCGAAAAAGTACATATCCGGTGCACTTTTAGGGTCATTTCCAACTAGTTTTAATGCATCGCCGAGTTTTTCTTTGCGCTCCAATTTTACAACAATATCCGGACCTAGTTTATCCAGCTCGGATTGTAGTGTTTTAGCAACAGTAGCGTCTGTTTCCTGCCAAATAGTGATTGTGACCGGACCCTTTTTGGTATCACCTGAAGTAGCTGCAGTACTTTTCTTCTGGCATCCGACAAAAGATGAGCCGATCATACATGCTGTCAATAAAAATGCCATTGTTTTTTTTGCATTTTTCATAGTAAATCCTCCTTATTTGTTTCGTAAAAATTAGGGTAACGATTTCTTAAAATCTATTGTTGTAAACCTTTAATTCTTGTTGTCAACATTATTATAAACATATGAATCAACTAAATCAATGCTTTTTGGTTTAAAACACTTGAATTATTTAGGAAACCGGTGTACTATATATATAAATACACCGGTTTCCTAAATTTCCAAAAGTGAGGTATACAAATGTCTATTACAATTAAAGATGTAGCCCGTGAAGCAAAGGTCTCCACTTCTACTGTTTCAAAAATTATTAATCACTCGCCTACTATTTCTGAAGCTACTATTAAGCGCGTTCAAGAAGTAATGGACCAGATGCATTACTATCCGAACATACAAGCACGTAATTTTGCACGAAAGACAACACACAATATCGTTTTTCTGACAAAGTTAGAAGCACATACTGCGTTTACCAATCCACATATGTTTGAAATCATGTGCGGTGTACAGGAAGCTCTCAATAAAAAAGAGTATAATTTAAGTTTTGTCAGTGTACAGCAGGCGGAAGAAGCTGCAATGGCCGTAGAACGTATCATTGCACAAAAGAGCGCAGATGGCGTAGTAGTGCACGGCTCCACCACGACGAAAAATCTGGTTTCGCTTTTAGTAAAGTCAGGATTCCCACATGTAATAATAGGCAAACCGGATTTTGAAAGTCAGGTCTGCTGGATTGATACAAACAACCATTTATCCGGTCAAATTGCCGCAGAGCATCTCTGCAGCTGTGGATTTAAAAGGATTGCGTTTGTAGGCGGCGAACCAAATGATGAGATTTCCATGCAGCGATTGAAAGGATTTAATGCCGTTATGGAGGAAAAAGGTCTCCCCATTCCACCGGATTTTATTAAGTACGGTGACTCCACAAAAGCCAGCGGGTTCCTTTTGACAAACGAGCTGCTGGATGGAGGAAACTGTCCTCAGGCTATCATATGTGAAAACAACAACATCGCCCTTGGAGTGGTGAATTCCATAAATGAGCATGGTTTAAAAATACCGGATAACATTGCATTAATTTGCTTTGATGATTTTCCACTTTCCAGAATGATTGATCCTACTCCCACCATCGTGGATATCGATGTTCACGACATGGGAGTCCAAGCGGGTTCTATACTGATTAGAAAAATCAAAAATCCGGCACTTCAAGTACAAACTTACACCACACTGCCAAATTTGATTATAAGGGATTCCACTAAGGAGGTTACCTCCAGCACTGAAGATTCAAGGCAGTAAATTTGTGGTGCAGTTTTAAAGCAGAGCATTTTTGGCTTCCGCAATTCTCAGTTAAGCACCATAATTATGTTTATTAAATAATCTGTTTATAACTGATTCGATATTTATTATCATTATCCTGCTAACTATTATATTTCTGTCATTTAAACATTTTTATTTAACATTCATATTAAATAAAAATGAAAAATTTAGTAATATCAAGGGATAGTAAAGATGTAGTAATATAAAATAACTGAAAGTATGCATTGCTGCACCAATCCCATCCTCTCAACAAAAACCAGCTGCCATATGGCAGCTGGTTTTTTGTTTGATTTTTTTATGCTATTGTGATAATATAGTTTTGTGTTATGCGTCAGTAGCTCAGTTGGATAGAGTAGCTGGCTACGAACCAGTTGGCCGGGGGTTCGAATCCCTTCTGACGCACCATAAACCTTGTGAAATCAATACTTCACAAGGTTTTATTTTTTATGGTTAATATACTTATATTTATATATACGATATGAGTGCTCAAAATCTTTTTGGATAAAAAAATACCCACAAATATCTTGTGGGTATTTCAATAATCTGTTTTTCAATAAATTTAAATTTTAATTAAGCAGCTGGTTTTTCTTTTTTCATTATAGCCTTTGCAGCTACGTCAGAAATGTAACCAAGAACTGCACCAGCAACTAGGGCAATAACAACTGCTGACCAAGAAGCTTTTTCAAATACATTTCCGCCAAAGAATGCTGCAGCACCTGCGAATGCACCTGGTATGAAGGAAAGTATGCTGATACGAGCCTCTAAAACCATTATTACACAAGCAATTCCAACTGCAATTCCTACTGCTACTGGAAGTGATAATCCCTGCTTATTAAGGAAAGTAAAGCCTTGGATTGCGATAAAAGCCCATAAGCAGCCAACTAAGTTAGCAACTAAAGTTTTAGTTAAGCCTTCAACCTTTGTACCTGAAGCAAAATAGCATGCCCAAGAAACGAAGCCAATCCAAATAATTAAACCGTAATTAAGACCTGCACCTGCCCAAACACCAGCAAGTACACCAATTGTAAGAGCGACAGAAGTTAAATAATCCATAATAATTCCTCCTTAAATTAAATAATAATTTTTGAAAACGTTTTTATTACAATGAATACCTCCATTCGACATAATTATACAAAATATTTAGTACATATAATACTATTTTTTTGATTACTTTAAGTAGTATTTTGACTTCTGAAAAATAAAAATATTTTGACAATTCAAGATAATTTATTTATTATGTAATATAAGTGTTACTATTATTAAATAAGGAGGTTGATTCGTGATTTCCAATGTAAAGTTTAGGCTTAAAGAAATTATTGACATTGTTTCACTTCAAAATATATTGGACAAGTTTTCGGAAGTAGCTGGACTATCATCTGTGATTTTAGAAGAAGACGGTACTCCGGTGGCGGCCTCAGGCAGCATCACAAACTTTTGCAGTTTAATAAGAAGCTCTGCTGAGGGAGATAAGAGATGTATATGTTCGGAACTAAATGGCAATAAGCTTGCTCTAAAGTCAGGTAAGCCGGTTATATATAAATGTCATGCAGGCCTTATAAATATTGCAGCTCCAATAATTGTTAGGGATGATTTTCTTGGATGCACTATATGCGGACAGGTAAGATGTGAGGAGGGTAAAATTAAGTCTGATGTAAACGTTACCGAATTGTCAAAGAAGCTAGGTATTGAAAAACAGGCTCTGGATAGAGCTTTAAATGATGTTCCTATTATTAACTGCAAAAAGCTACTGTCTTCTGAAAGTTTTCTCCTTTTGTTTTCTAATTATATTGCAGAATTAGGAACAAAAGCAGTTCAAATGCAAATTAATCCGCAGTTTCTTTTTAATACATTAAATGCAATAGTAAGAATGGCTTTGCTTGAAAATGCTCCAAATACCGAGGAATTAATATATACATTTACTGATCTCTTAAAATACAGCATAAAAAATGCAGATAGTATGGTAACTATCGATTCAGAAATAAGCAATGTCAAGAAATATTTTTACATTCAGAAAATGAAGTATGAGGATATTTTCGATTACGAAATAGATGTAGAACCTGCAATATTAAACTATAAAATTCCTATAATGACACTTCAGTCTTCTGTGGAAAACTCAATAATAAATGTACTTAAAAATACTAATAAAGATTCTAAGATAAAAGTTAGCGGCAGGAAAAATGATAGTAACCAAATTATTATAGAGATTTATGATAATGCAGTTTATGATTTTGGAGAAAGCATTAATGGGAATATGGAGTCAGCAGACTCTAATAAAAGAATTAAAGAATATGGGATTGAAAATGCCCGTAAAAGAATTATGCATTTTTTCGGTAAAGAATATGGAATAGAAGTAAATATGGATAAAGATTATGGTACTAAAACTGAAATCAAAATTCCCTGCTCTTAAATAAAAACGTGAGGTGAATATATATTTGTATAATATACTTATTGCAGAAGATGAAAGTTTAGAAAGAAGGGCATTGAAACATATTATCAGCAAGAGACTAAATAATGTGACTATATGTGGTGAAGCACAAAATGGGTTTGAAGCCATCGAAATGGCTAAAACTAATAATCCTGATATCATATTAATGAACATCGATATGCCTAAGCTTAATGGGCTTGAGGTACAAAAAGAGATACTGAAGTTCCTTCCCAATGTTATGACAATTATTATTGCATCTTATGACGATTTTGCATTTATTCAGACCGCAATAAGGTTAAAGGTAGTAGATTATCTTTTAAAGCCTGTAAAACCTAGTGAACTGATCGAATCTATAAAAAGAGGAATATCAATAATCAACCTGCAAGGGAATCAGAAAACAGTTAAAGAATGCAATAACACTCTAATTCAGGAAGCTATAAGATTTATTGAAAATAATTTTGATCAGGATATTAGCCTTGAAGCAACTGCAGCATTTGTTCATCTTAATACTCAGTATTTCTGCAGATATTTTAAAAGCCAAACTGGGATAAATTTTATAGATTATTTATCTTCTTTGAGAATTAAGAAAGCTAAAGAAATGCTGATAGATACTAATGAAAATATTACGGAAATATCAATGAGTGTAGGATATACCGACTCAAGTTATTTTGGCAAGGTTTTTTTAAGAACCGTAGGCATGACACCAAATAAATTTAGAGGTCTAAATAAAAAACAGCAATTATTAATATTATAATTTTGGAATCCTATATTTTTAAGAACAAAGTATATTATCAGGGGGTTGAATCCCTTCTGATGCACCAGATGAAACCCTAGAAGTAAAATGCTTCTAGGGTTTTTATGATGTTTAACTTATATAAGGGTATCATAACTAATTAACTCCTTTTCCTGAATAGTTTTTTAGAATAGATGATTATCATCAATGTTAATTATTATTTACTGAATATTTTTTTGAAAGCTTGTACATAATTATAAAAGATTTAAAAATCTTTTATAGGGGGTAAGCGCAATGAAAAAGATTGTTATTAAAACTGCATCCAAAAAGCAAGGCAAAAAAAATACCAACAAATATATAATCTGTGTGGGTAAAAACTTTTAATTAATTACCAAAATACTTTATTGGTTTAATATTAAATTGATATGAATAGAAAAAATTAATTATTTTCAGAGGCTATAGAGCAAGTGATTATATAGTTTTATGTGAAGGCTGAAGCACAACTAACAAATGTTTAGGGTGTAACAGCCTTAATTTTTATATAAAAACATTGACTCGTATACATTATATTGTACATAATGATATTAATGGAAGTAAGTAAAAATATAAAAAAGTATTCAAATGATAAGATTAGTGCAAGCATTATAACTGGACTTTAATAAACATTTAATTAATAATTAATTTGAAAGGGGAATGGAAATGAAGTATAGAAAATTTGGGAAATTAGGTTTTGAAACATCTGCGCTTGGATTTGGATGTATGCGGCTGCCGGTTATCAATGGTAATATGAATGAAATAGACGAGCCTGAAGCCATTAAGATGATCCGATATGCAATTGATAATGGTGTAAATTATATTGATACTGCATACCCCTATCATCATGGCAACAGCGAACTGCTTGTGGCAAAGGCACTTAAAGATGGTTATAGGCAAAGAGTAAAACTTGCAACGAAGCTGCCTACATGGCTGGTAAATGAGTACTCGGATTTCAATAAGTATATTAATGAGCAGCTGGAAAAATTAAATACGGAATATATCGATCTTTATCTTCTTCATGCATTGGATAAAGATAGGTGGGATAAGTTACTTAAACTGGATGTTTTCAAAGCTATTCAACAATATAAAAGTTCAGGAAAGATAAAATATATGGGGTTTTCCTTTCATGATGACATAAATACATTTAAAAGGATAATTGATTCTTATGACTGGGATTTCTGTCAGATTCAGTTCAATTATATGGATGAAAATTATCAGGCTGGTATTGAGGGACTCAAATATGCTGCAGCAAAAGGAATAGCAGTTGTTATTATGGAACCAATCAGAGGCGGTAAACTTGCTCAAAAACCGGCTGACCAGGTGCAGAAGCTCTGGGATTCTGCAGAAATTAAAAGAACGCCTGTAGAGTGGGCGCTGGGTTGGGTATGGAATCATCCTGAAGTATCAGTAGTGTTAAGCGGTATGAGTACATTTGAGCAAATTAAGGACAATCTCAGGATTGCTGATAAATTTGATTCTGGATCTCTTACCGTTAAAGAGATTGAGCTGATTGGAAAGGTAAGAGAAACTTATAAAGCTCTTTCAAAAGTAAGCTGCACTGGCTGTGAATACTGCATGCCCTGCCCTTTTGGTGTTAATATCCCGGGAAGCTTTACAATTTATAATGAATTTTATATGTATGGCAATTTGGAAGAAAAAAAGAGATCTTATAAATTCATTGAGGGAAATGCTGATAAATGCAGGGAATGCGGCAAATGTGAGAAGGTATGCCCGCAAAAACTTTCAATAAGAAAATATCTGAAAGATGTTGCCAAGTTATTGTCATAAAGAATACTTCCAATCATCATTTTTATGTTAACTGATATAGTACAGTAATGAAAACCCCATGTTAATGCATATGGGGTTTTCATGGCGTACAGATATATTGTACCTGATTTACAAAAGCCATTGAAAATATGTATGGTAATATGGAAATAACATCATTAAGGTGTATAATGTTGTAAGGTTGTAAAATCATAATTTTACAATAAATTCCTTATGGTTTACTGAAAATGGAGGTATAAGATATGAAAATCAAAGATAGGATAGAAAACCTAAGGCAACTGATGAAACAAAATAATATGGATGCTTACATAATTCCTAGTTTTGATGCACATCAGAGTGAATATGTATCAGAGCATTGGAAATGCAGAGAGTGGATATCAGGCTTTACTGGTTCTGCAGGCACAGTAGTTGTAACTTTGGCTGATGCGGGCTTATGGACAGATGGCAGATACTATATTCAAGCTGAGAAGCAGCTTCAAGGTTCTGGAATAAGGTTATTTAAAATGGCAGAACCAGGGGTACCCTCATATACAGAATGGCTTAAAAGTGATCTTAAAGAAAAAAGTACAGTTGGTATTGATGGAAGTGTTTTTTCAGAAGATATGGTTAGAGATATGGAAAAAGCATTTAAATCAAAAGCTATAGCAATTAAAATGGGAAAAGATTTAATCAATGAGCTTTGGAAGGACAGGCCTTCCATTCCTACAGATTCTATTTTCATTCATGATGTAAAGTATGCAGGAAAAACAAGGATAGAAAAATTGAGTGAAGTAAGAACTGAAATGAAAAGAAGCGGGGCAAATTACTTTCTGTTAACTTCTTTAGACGATATTGCATGGCTTCTGAATATAAGAGGAAATGATGTATCAAATACTCCTGTTATAATATCAAATGTAATAGTTTCAGACAGTGAGTGCTGGCTGTTTATCAATTCATCTAAGGTTCCTGAGCATGTTAAACAGGAACTTACAGCTGAAGGCGTGAAACTCCAGGATTATGACGATATTCAGCAATTCCTGAATCATCTTTTAAAGAATGATACGGTTATGCTGGATACCAGCAGAGTAAATGCAAAACTTTATAGTGCCATAAACAGCGATACAGCTGTAGTTGAAAATCCTAATGTAACAACTAAATTAAAAGCTGTAAAAAATGAAATTGAAATAGAAAATTTAAAATGCTGTGAAATAAATGATGGGGCAGCCATGGTTAAATTTATAAAATGGCTGAAAACATCCATAGGAAAAGAAGAAATTACAGAAATTTCTGCGTCAGATAAATTAGAAGCTTTAAGAAGACAGAATGACTTATGCATTGGACTTAGCTTTGACACTATAGCAGCATATAAAGATCACGCTGCTATGATGCATTATAAAGCACAAAAGGAAACACAGTATACCCTTAAAAATGAAGGTTTTTTCCTGGTAGATTCAGGCGGACAATATTTCAATGGAACTACTGATATTACCAGAACTATAGTATTAGGAAAATTGACTGAAGAAGAAAAAAGGGATTTTACACTTGTACTAAAGTCAAATATTGCACTATCAGAAGCAAAATTTTTATATGGAACCACAGGTTCTAACCTGGATATAATAGCAAGGCAGCCTATTTGGAAATATGGTCTGGATTATAAGTGCGGAACAGGTCATGGAGTAGGATATCTTTTAAGTGTCCATGAAGGACCACAGAGAATAAGCCCAATTCCGAATAACATTGTATTTGAAAAGGGAATGAATATTACTAATGAACCTGGAATATACAAAGAAGGAAATCACGGCATAAGAACTGAAAATATGATGCTGACACTGGAGGATGAAAAAACAGAGTTTGGACAGTTTATGAAGTTTGAATCCATAACCTATTGTCCTATCGATTTAGATGGAATCGATAAGGGTATGCTTACAGAAGATGAAAAGAAATGGCTGAATACATATCATAAGGATGTATATGCAAAGCTTTCTCCTTATTTAAATGAAGAAGAGAAAAGCTGGCTGGAGAAAGAAACCAGGGAAATATAAAAAGAAAGTTCACTATCTTAAAATAAAAAGTATTGATTTTGTACAAAAGCGTTCAGTAAACGAAAGCATAAAATAGAGGGAGCCATAAGGTTCCCTTTTGCATGTAAAATAACCAATAAAATTATTGCCTTGTTTCATCAGCTCCATCAATGAAAATTGAATTTAGCTTCCATACATTATCTTTTAATATATATTCTACATAACACTCAGGAAGTCTTTCTCCCAGGTAGTTCCAAACTTCATATATAGCCTCATAGGTTTGTGGATTTTTAAGGGTAAAACTTCTCTCCCTAAACTGCATCGTGTCTTTAGGTACCTTGAAATCATATGTTTCAGTTAAAGATTGGGAAACTAATTTATCTTTGTAAACGGTGATATTGGAAGTAACTTCTTTTTTAACTTCATCAATACTGCCATGTCTAAAATCAAAGAGCAGATAATAAAACTTTACATCTAAAAAATTTCTTAAATCCAATAATTTATTTTGACTGTCAATTTCCTTAGATAGCTGAGTTTTTTCATTTATTAATTTTATTTTCTCGTTTTTTAATGTATCTATAGTTTTTTGATTTTCAGCTTTAGAGCAGCCGTTCATTAAAAACATAATTATTACAGCCCATAAGCAAATATATTTATTCCTTTTCGTAATATCACTCCTAACACAATAGCTTATTTTATTATTAATATTTTTTCCAAATGCTATTGTTTAATGCATATGTAATAGTATAATAAAATTGTAATAAGTTATACTGACTGGTCATATAATAATATGTTTGGAGTGATAAAGTTGAATAATACTAAAATGAGTATTTTTAATTCAGCTATAAAAGTTTTTTCAGATAGTGGCTATGATGGTGCTACGATGGATGATATTGCTGCAGATGCAGGAGTTGCCAAGGGGACCTTATATTATCATTTTAAAAGCAAGGAAGAGATTTTTAAATATATAATAACTGAGGGAATGACTCTCATAAGAGAAAAGATGGAAGAAGAAGCTTCAAAGGCTCAGGATTCACTTTCAAAAATTAAGGTGATGTGCAGAGTACAGCTTAGCTTAGTTTATGAAAACAGGGATTTTTTTAAAGTTATCATGAGTCAGCTTTGGGGAAAGGAAATAAGGCAGATTCAGCTTAGGGATTATATTGAAAGTTATATAAAAACAATTCAAAGTTATCTTCAGCATGCAATGGATGAAGGCGCTATTAAAAATGGAGAAGCATCTTTTATGGCTTATACGTTTTTTGGTACCATATGTTCAGCTGCAGTTTATGAGCTTATCAATAAAGACAAGAAAGAGGTTGCTGATGTTATAGATAATCTTACAAACTACATATTGAAAGGTATAGAGGCATAAATTAAAAACATAGAGGGTTGAATATATTTCAGCCTTCTTTTTTTATGCCGTCGGAGCCTAATATTCTTAAGAAAGTTATAAGTATAGTTTGTTTACAATTTGTTCATTGACATTTTGTATAGAAGAGAGTATAAATAAAACTGACCAGTCAGTATATACTGAACAGTCAGTATATAAATGTATTTGCTAGGGAGTGATAACATGAATTTTCTCAAAATAGCCTGGAGAGACATTTCCAGTATTTTTAAAAACAGATTTATCAGAGTATCTGTTGTAGCAATCATAATTGTGCCTCTTCTTTACAGCTTATTATATCTGGCAGCTTTCTGGGATCCATACAGCAAGCTTCAGAATGTATCAATAGCTGTTGTAAATTTGGATAAGGGAGCTGCAGAAGAAAGCAAAGCTGTAAATTACGGTAATGACATTATAGATAACTTAAAGGGGAATAATAAAATAGGCTGGAAATTTACAACTTTAAGCCAGGCTGAAAAAGGTCTTAAAGGTAATGATTATTATGCAGTCTTTATTATTCCGGAGGATTTCTCTGAAAAGTCCTTAAGTGCCCAAAACGGCAAACCGGAACAGCCAAGGATAATTTACTCATCAAATGATAAGAAAAACTTTATAGGGTCTCAGGTAGACGGCAAAGTTGCCTTGGAGCTTAAAGATGAGATTTCTAAAAATATTACTGATGAGTATACAAAAGTAACCTTTGACAATCTGTATGATTTAAAGGATGGTCTGAATAAGGCTGCTGATGGAAGTAATGAATTATATAACGGTATTACTTCTGCAAAAGACGGCAGCGGAGAATTAAAAGCAGGACTTCAGCAGATGAATGACAAAGTGCCTGAATTATCTGATGGAGTATCAAAGCTTTACACAGGATCCTATAGCTTAAGCAAGGGAATTGGAGATGCAAAGACTGGTGCGTCTACGCTTAATCAGGGAATAGGATCACTAAATAGTCAGATTCCAGCGCTAACTTCAGGAATCAGCAAATTAAATGACGGTTCTTATAGACTTGCAAGTGCTTTAAAAGATGCCCAAAGCGGCAGCAGCACTTTAAAAGATGGATTAGGAACTGCAAGTACAGGAGCAAGTACTATTTATAATGGGATAGTAACTGATGCTAAAGATAGTTCTGGCAATCCCTTAGGATTAAAGGCAGGAATGAATGCATTTAATTCAGGATTAAAAAATCTGGGTAATGCAATAACAACTGTTGAAAAAGATTCAGATGGTAATCCAGTAGGATTAAATGAAGGGGCAAAAGCTCTTAACCAGGGAATAAACACATTAAACACAGCTCTCAATACAACTGCAGTTGACAGTACCGGGAATCCCCTGGGAATAAAATCAGGAGCAGCAGGTGTAGCGGCAGGAGCAAAATCAGTTTCAGATGGTGTTAATCAGATGATAACTGGAGTTACAG
>Ga0183100_1000481_pt1 | contig 31834 bp, 20 predicted proteins | sample Biomet2_FD_127789 | JGI IMG/M metagenome (GOLD analysis project Ga0183100, IMG submission 127789) | Microbial communities from bioreactor (seeded with anoxic lake sediment) at LBNL, California, USA - Biofuel metagenome 2 | ecosystem: Engineered > Bioreactor > Anaerobic > Unclassified ... | reverse complement strand
TTTTATAATAGTTAAGCTTTATAATTTGAAAGAAAATATTGAAGATAAAAGGTTATATGGTATGGGGGTACTTTTGCATGAACTTAAACATAGAGATGATTTAATGATTAATAGAAGTACAACTGAAATATCTGCTGATGAATATGCTAAGAAGTTTTTAAATAATAATTCTAATGCAATAAAAGATATTTTAAAATTAAATAACGAATGGGAAATAGAAGATTTTTAGTAGGTATCTAGAAAAATAGTTAGTGAGTAATATGAAAACCAGCAAAATTAATTTTGTTGATTTTGTCTTATTGAAAGCTAGGCGAAATAATTAATAAATAATATTCTTAGAAATTTAATAATATAATTTATGGGCAAAATATCAGCAGTAAATTACAATACATCAAATTATGGGAAATATAGGTAAAAATAAGATTCTGTAGTATAATAGAGGTGTACTAATTATGAGAGCTGAGATAGTTTAATAAAAAATATTTAAAGTGGAAATATCTTTTACTAAGTTAATCTAGTGAAAAAATTAAAATAAAACTGCGGATTAAAGGAAGGTAATAATGTTATGAAGCAAATTGATAAGATTTATCAATATATATTATCAGATTCTAAAAAATTTACTAAAGAAAATTTATTAAAATTTAAGGGGGTTAGTGCACAACAAGTCTCAGAATATTTAGGAATATTAAGATGTAATGCGTCTAGAGAACTTAATATTCTCTGCCGTGAAAAGAAAATAATTAAAATTAAAAATAGACCAGTTCTGTATTTTGATAGAGAACAATTTTGTAAAATATTAAATGTAACCTTAAGTGATGATTGTGAAGAAGGTATAGAAATTAATAATTTTCTTAATTTATTGGAAAATAAAGAAAATAAATCGCCTTTTAACTCTTTAATAGGTTTTAATACAAGTTTAAAAAATCCAATAGAGCAAGCTAAGGCTGCTTTATTGTATCCACCGAATGGACTGCACACTTTGATAATTGGTAGTACAGGTGTTGGAAAAAGTTTGTTTGCTAATATGATGTACAAATATTATAAAAAGATAAAAGATCTACATGAAGACCCACCATTTATTATATTCAATTGTGCTGATTATTCTAATAATCCACAACTACTTCTATCTCATATTTTTGGTCATGTAAAAGGTGCATTTACAGGGGCTGAAAAAGAAAAGGAGGGTATAGTTGAAAAAGCTGATGGAGGTATATTATTTTTAGATGAAATTCATAGATTACCACCAGAAGGTCAAGAAATGGTTTTTTATTTTATGGACACAGGAACTTATAATAAACTTGGAGAAACAGATAGGCAGCATAAAGCAAATGTATTATTAATTGGAGCCACAACAGAGGATCCAAATTCCACATTATTAAATACTTTTATTAGAAGAATTCCTATAACTATAACCATCCCACCTTTTTACGAAAGACCAATTAATGAAAAATTAGAACTGGTTCAATATCTACTTTCAAAAGAGGCACAAAGAGTAAACAAAATTATTAAGATCTCATCAGAAGCTATTAAAGCTTTGATAGGCAGCACTTCATATGGAAATATCGGGCAGCTAAAATCTAATATACAATTAGTTTGTGCAAAGGGATTTTTTAATTGTATTAATACAAACAAAAATATTGAAATAAATTTAACAACATTACCTCCAAATATAAAAAATGGAATAGTAGCTTTTAGCAATGAAACTAAAGATAAAAGTACTATATGGAATATCATACCTAACAGTATTACTATTCAGCCTGATGGAAATAAAATATTTTTAGAAACAGAAGATTATGAAACACCATTCAATATTTATAGGATAATAGAGGATAAGACATTTCTTCTTCAAAAAGAAGGTATGAATGATGAAGAAATAAAGAGATATATAACTACAGATATAAATATACATCTAAAACAATTTTATGATAAATTTAAAAATGATATAAATCGTAGGGAAAGGTTATTAAAGATTGTTGATAAAGATATTATTGATTTTGCAGAAAAAATAAAAATATTAGCTGAAAATAAATTAAATAAAAAATTAGATGAAAGATTTATTTATGCAACAAGTCTTCATTTTAGTGCATTGTTTAATCGTATTAAGAAAAATACAGTTTCTTTTGAGTCAAATATTGATTTGTCAATATCAATTGAAAGTAAGGAATATGAAGTTGCTAAAGAAATTTATACCCTTATAGAAGAAAGCTTTAACTTCAGTATACCTAATCTAGAGATTGAGTATTTAGCATTACTTTTAAACTCAATACAAGAATCATCTTTTCAGGAAAGAGTAGGGATTGTAGTAGCTTCTCATGGAGCAAGTATTGCAACTAGTATGGTTAGTGTAGCTAAAAAGCTTTTTGAAGCAGATAACATTTCTGCTGTCGATATGCCTCTTGAAACAACTCCATCAGATATTTTAGATACAGTTATTGAAAAAGTTAAGCAAGTAGATGAGGGAAATGGGGTATTACTTTTGGTAGATATGGGATCTTTAAATAGTTTTGCTGATGTTATTACAGAAAAGACTGGTATAAATATAAAAAGTATTGATATGGTTTCTACTCCATTAGTGCTAGAAGCAGTTAGAAAATGTTCTGTTTGTGATGCAGACTTAGATTCTGTGTATTCATATTTACTTACAGATTTTAGGGGGTACACTAATAATATTACTATACAGTCTTATCAAGAAAGTAAAGGAAAAAAAGAGGTTATAATTACTATTTGTTCTACTGGAAAAGGAGCTGCTATAAAACTCAAGGAATTAGCAGAAACTGTTACAAGTAATATGGGTGCTGAGAATATTAATATTATTTCACTTGGTTTGAACAATTTAACTAAATCTATTGCCCAGATTTCAGAAGAAAGCAATATTTTGGCTATAATAGGTATAACAAATCCTAACGTTGGAATTCCCTTTATATCCATTGAGCAATTAATTGATGGAACAGGAGAGAATATTTTAGTAGGTATTATCAAAGGTAAAAAGGTTATATCTATTAATAATAAAAAAGATAAGCAGGTAATATTTAGAAATCTTTGTACACAAACTATTGCCGAGTTTATAACATTCCTTAATCCAAAAAAAATTTATTCTCTATTAGATGAGTTTATAAATTTAACTCAAAAGTTATTAAACGTAAATTTTGAAAATCCAGATAAATTAAGAATCATGTTTCATGTTGCATGTGCATTAGAAAGAATGGTATTGAACAATGGATTAGCATATGAGGAGGACAACTTAAATTTTGATAAAAAGACTATAGAATCATTAAAAGAAGCTAGCTTAATTTTTAAAAATGCATTATCAATAAATTTAACAGATGATGAGATATATTATATTGCTGACATTATGACATTAAATTCAGTTCAGAAGAGGGGAGCTTCAGCTAAATGCTAGTTGAATTTATATAATTATAATTAAAAATAAGGGATAAAATCTCTAAAAGTTAAATGCCATTAATACATAGATCTAAAGAAGATTGTGTATTGGTGGTATTTAACTTTTATATAAGTGTGTGTTAATTAAATTATATAATAAATAAACTGTGTTAAATATAATTAAAAGTATGTAAATTTTCAAAATATAGTGTAAATTAAAACATTTTGGGGTTGGAAAAGTGTTTAAAAAGCTTGAACTTAGATATATATTTCTATTTACACGCTTAGTTGGCATGAGAATTGCTATATATAAGTATAAAAACAATATATGTAGTAGTAGTGAAAGGGTGATGAAATAAACTTAGATATCTTACAGAAGGATCTTCAGTACTTGGCTTACTAGTTATAGGTGGTCTTGTTTCAAAATGGACAAGTATTAATATACCATTTGTTTATGTAGATATACACAAGTTAATGGAAAAGAAGTTGCTACAGGTATATTACAATAATTTTTTGTTTATGCATTTAAAATAACAAGTAAAAATAGACTAGATTGCTTAAGGCATATTCAAAAATATTATAATGTAATCTATTCTAGAATAATAACTATATTCTGATGAATTAAATAATTAAATAGTGAATTCGTTTTAATGTAAACGTTGTCTAGAATAAAAAATTTTACATTACAGTAAATTCATATGAAATATTTATAGAAATACAGATTTAACATTAGTAAAATAATCTATTTTAAGAAAAGGGGTAAAAAGATGAAAAAGTTAAATTTGAAATTATTAGCAATAACTGTTGCAACTATTACAATAGCAACAGTACCTTCAATAAAAGCATCAGCAGTTTGGAAGGAAAATGAAAGTAAATTGTACTATTTAAATAATTCGGGAGAAATGAAAAAAGGCTGGGTTGATGATAATAATAGTGGCGGAAGCAGCAACATTGGAGGAAATAGAGGCGGTAGTGGAGATAATTGGAATGCTGGAAACACTGGTGATACTGACAACAAAGATGTTAATGAGGTAGTTTCAGCTAATTATTTAGAAGATTATCGTGAACAGTATCATTATTCTCCAGCTAAAGCTTGGGCAAATGATCCTAATGGAATGGTTTACTTTGGCGGAGAATATCATTTATTTTATCAATATAATCCAGATGCTTCAGTATGGGGTCCGATGCATTGGGGACATGCTGTGAGTAAAGATTTAATTCACTGGAAAGAGTTGCCTATAGCATTATATCCAGACGATGGCGGAACAATTTATTCAGGATCAGCAGTTGTAGATAAAGATAATACCAGTGGTTTCTTTAATGGAATTGAAGGTGGGGGATTAGTTGCAATTTATACTCAAGATTATATGGATAATGGTACAGAAAAACAAAAACAATGTATTGCATATAGTAAAGATAATGGAAGAACATGGACTAAGTATGAAGGGAATCCTGTTATTGCAGCAGAGGATGATCCGTTAAATAATTCTGCATTTAGAGATCCTAAAGTATTCTATAATAAAGAAGCTAAAAAATGGTTTATGGTAGTAGCTGGAGGTCCATTAAGATTTTTCTCATCAGATAATTTAAAAGATTGGAAACCGGAAGGAATGGATTCAAATATTACTACTGAATGTCCAGATTTTTACAAATTAGAAGTTGGAGATACTGAAACGTATAAATGGGTATTAAGTGAAGGTGGAAGATATTATAGAGTTGGAGAATTTAAAGAAGTAGATGGAGTTTGGAATTTCGTTACTGATAATGATGAACATTTACCTATGAATTTTGCTAAAGATGCATATGCTGCTCAAACTTATTATGGCACAGGTAAAAACGGTACGCCAGATGGAAGAAGAATTATGATTAATTGGATGAATAACTGGGATTACTGTAATAATGTCGCTCCTATAACAAAGACTTTTAATGGAACTTTTGATTTACAAACTGAATTAAAATTAGTTAATACAAATGAAGGAATTCGTTTAATACAACAGCCAATAGATGAATATAAAACTTTACGTAAATCACCTACGATTTTTCATAATGTTACAATTTCTCCAGAGCAGCCTAATGTTATGAGTAATTTATCAGGTAGTAAATATGAAATTATAGCTAAGTTTACACCTGATGAAAATACAACAGAAGTAGGATTCAAATTAAGGGTTGGAAAAGATGTAGATCAAGAAACTATAGTTAAGTATGACATTATAACTGGAAAATTAACTCTTGATCGTTCTAAATCGGGAAAATCACCAAGTTCAGATAAATTTTTACAAGCTTACAGTCAAAAAATGAGCAAAACATCTGATGGTAAAATTCAATTACACATTTTTGTAGATGCGGCTTCGGTAGAAGTGTATGGAAACGATGGAGAAGTAACTGGTTCAGGTCAAATTTTCCCTAATCGTTCTAGCGATGGTATTGAGGTATATTCAGTTGGAGGAAGTTCAACAGCTACAATTCAATACTATCCATTAAGCAGTATTTGGAATAATGAAGTTACTGGTACAGATTCTGTATTAGTATCACTAAGTGAAGGTGATTTAGGTAAAAAAGTAGGAGATGAATTTACTATTTATACAGCAACAGTTCCAACAACAGCTGATCAAGGTGTTACTTGGGAATTTAATCAGGATGTCTTAGAAATTCTAGATCAAAATGATGAAAAAACAACATTTAGAGCAAAGAGTGTAGGCAGTACAACTTTAACTGCTGTATCTAAGGATCAAAAGTCAAGGAATAGCATCGGTGTAAGCGTATACAATAGTGATCCGAGTAATATAATTAGTGATTTAAGTAATTTTAATACTATCGGAGATTGGTATGTAAAGGATAATAGTTATGTGGGAAATAGTTCGGGAGATGGATTTGCAGTAGCAGAACAAACTTATAATAGTGAAGTAGCATCTACATTAGAGGCAGATGCAAATGTATCAGATGGAAATACTGCAGGCCTTGTGCTATTATCTCAAACTGCAAATCCAAAAGAAGGATCTATAATAGAAAATATAAATAAAAATGGCGAATATAGGGTGTTTGAATTTACAGGGCTTGATGCAAATGGAAATTCAACAGTTAAGGATTTAAATAGTGGCATAGTTCCAAAAACAGAAGATAGTATATATAAATTAAAAACAGAAGTAAATGGTACACATATTAAGTATTGGATTAATGGCGAATTAGTTTGTGATACTAATCAAGATTTTACAACAGGAAGATTTGGATTAAATGTTTTTGGAGGGGCAGCATCATTTGAAAATGTAACTCTTGATAATAATATTCCAAGTACTGAAACAAGTATTACTGATTCAGGCTTAACTTTTGATTCCATACCATTAGATCTACATGTTTCTGGTGATAGTTATGTAGTAGATGGTGGCAAAAACAACAATGGTTTTGCAATTTCAGACCAAGAGATAGATACAAGTCAAGAAACATGTATTTTAGATATAGACTCTAAAATTTTAGGTGATTGGCATAATCAAAATCCAGCAAATGGTGATGTGGCCGGAGTTGTATTATTTGCTCAAGGCGATAATTACTTTGGAGATGGAGGAATTATAGCTAATGTTGGAAAATGGGGTCATTATAGATTGTTTGGACAAGTTCCAGATGGAAATGGTGGTATGAAAGAGGTTGAATTTGCAGTAGGGGATGTTCCTGAAGCACAATATAATAGATATCACTTAAAAATAGAGCTAAATGGAAATCACATTATTTATTGCATAAATGGTCAAAAGGTATGTGATATAACTCAAGATTATTATACAACAGGAAAATTTGGATTAAATGTATGGAACGGAGCATCAGAATTTAGGAATATAACTCTTGATGAATCTACAGTAAATTCATCAGTAGATCCATTGGTAAGTGATGCAACAGTAACTGAAACAACAAGTTCTGTTATAACAGGAACTGTAATAGCAGATTCTGATACAACAGTAACCGAAACAGCAGATTCTGATGTAACAGGAACTCAAACAACAAGTTCTGATACAACAGTAACCGAAACAGCAGATTCTGATGTAACAGGAACTCAAACAACAAGTTCTGATACAACAGTAACCGAAACAGCAGATTCTGATGTAACAGGAACTCAAACAACAAGTTCTGATACAACAGTAACCGAAACAGCAGATTCTAATACGACAGAAACTGGAACAACAGATTCTGATGTAACAGGAACTCAAACAACAAGTTCTGATATAACAGTAACCGAAACAGCAGATTCTAATACAACAGGAACTGAAACAATAGATTCTAATACGACAGAAACTGAAACAATAGATTCTGATACAACAGTAACTGGTGTAAACTAAGAGGAGCATTACAAATTATTTTAATTTATGAACATGGCACTTGTGCATTGTGAGTAAATCAGAAATATGAAATAAAATAGCAAGTCAAAGATGCAATATGTATTTATCTCATGAACGCTATATGTGAACATGATGATGAGTATACAAGCGAATTGACTTGCTATTTTCTTTCACGTACCTTATTTTTAATTTTTTAATTCTTCAGAGAATTGTACAAATAAAGTTCCTTTTTAAATTGGACATTTTTATATTACCTAATTTCCTATAAACTTTTTGATTGTGCCTTAATTAGGAATACAATTCTCAAAAATCTCTTCAATTAAATAAAGTGGTTATTGTTTTATTAATTGTAAATTGTAGTTAAGTTGTTATTGTATTGTAACAAAACTGTGACAATTTAAGACTAATATATATATATAAATTCAATGAAAGGAATAAAAAGAGATGGAAGTGCTAGAACAGGTAGCTACTAGAACAATAATTGAGGTGAGAAAAATGAGTAATAAAGTAGTTTATTCTATCATAGTGCCTTTATATAATGAGGAACTTGTTATAGATGAAAGTTATAGAAGATTAAAAAAGGTTATGGATTGTACTAAAGAAAATTATGAGATTGTATTCGTTAATGATGGAAGTAGGGATAAGACAAGAGAAAAAGCTGAAGAAATATGTGAAAGTGATGAAAACATAAAACTTATTAACTTTTCACGAAACTTTGGTCATCAGGCAGCAATAACAGCAGGAATGGATTTAGCATTGGGAGATGCGGTGATTGTAATTGATGCAGATCTTCAGGATCCTCCAGAAGTTATTTTAAAGATGATTGAAAAATGGAAGGAAGGTTATGAAGTTGTTTATGGTAAGAGAATAAAAAGAGAAGGAGAGACTTTATTTAAAAAAGTTACAGCTAAGATCTACTATAGATTACTAAAGAGTATGACTAGTGTTGATGTTCCGGTAGATACAGGAGATTTTAGGCTTATAGATAGAAAGGTGTGTGATGCACTGACAGCACTTCCAGAGAAGAACAGATACGTGAGAGGACTTGTAAGTTGGGTTGGATATAAACAAACCTGTGTAGAATTTACAAGACAAGAGAGATTTGCTGGAGATACTAAATATCCTCTAAAAAAAATGATTAAATTTGCTTTTGATGGTATAACATCTTTATCATATAAACCTCTTGTTATAGCTGGATACTTTGGAGTCTTAGCTTTTTTTGTAGGAATAATTTCAATGGTTGTTATTATTGCAAAAGATCTGCTTAATAAAACTAAATTAATAGACTTTGGGCTAATGATATCAATTAATATGATTATGTTTGGTATAACTCTAGGTTGCATTGGTATAATGGGTCAGTATATTGGAAGAATTTTTGACGAAAGTAAAGGAAGACCTATTTATATAATTGATAGCACAACAAATTACAAGAGGGCTGATAAAAAATATGAAATTGCTAAGTAAGTTAACGAATTATATTTTTAATGAAAAACTTAAATCAGTAAGTCGTTTTTCTATTATAGGAATATTAAATACACTTATAGATTTTGCTGTATTTACAATATCTCATAGTTTATTTGGAATAAATTATTCAGTAAGTCAGACAGCCGGATACAGCTTTGGAGTTATAAATAGTTTTATATTCAATAAGAATTGGACATTTGAAAATAGAAATGCTAATAAAAAGACAGTTCATGAATTCTTGCAATTTATTACTATCAATTTAATTTCACTTGCAGTTACGATAATATGTATGATATTTTTGATAAATAAATTTCAGCTTAATGTATATGTAGCAAAAATAATTGTAACCTTAATAGCTCAAATAACAAATTTTCTCTCATATAAATTGTGGGTATTCAACTAGGTAATGGATATCTTAAAGAGATTATGTGAAACTTAAACAGTATAAATGAAAAAACTTTTATGGGGAGGCAAAGATGAAAAAACTTAAATTTACAAAGGAAACTTTAGGTGTATCACTAATTTTAATATTATCTGCAATACTAAATTTTGCAAACATAGGTATAGAGGGATACGGAAATGGATATTATGCTGCAGGCGTAAAAAGCATGACTATGAGTCTTAAAAATTTCTTCTTTGTATCCTTTGATCCTTCGGGGTTTGTAACTATTGATAAACCGCCACTAGGATTTTGGATACAAGCCATATTTGCTAAAATCTTTGGTTTTAGTGGATGGAGTATACTTTTACCACAGGCTATTGCAGGCGTAATTTCAGTTTATCTTATATATTATCTTGTTAAAAGGTCTTTTGGAACTGTAGCTGGACTGATTTCAGGATTATGTCTTGCAATAACTCCAGTTTTTGTAGCTGCAAGTAGAAATAATACTATAGATAATTTACTTGTTGTTACATTGCTCTTTGCTTGCTTAGCTCTATCTATAGCAGCAGAAAAAGGAAAAGTTAAGTATCTCATAATGAGTTTGGTAATTGTTGGTATTGGATTTAACATAAAAATGTTAGAAGCATATATGATTGGACCTGCTTTTTATATAACATATCTTCTTTCTTCAGCTATATCTTTTAAGAAGAAGATAACACATCTTGTTGTGGGTACTATTGTTCTTTTTACGGTGTCCTTGTCTTGGGCAGTAATTGTAGACCTAGTACCAGCACAAAATAGACCTTTTGTAGGTAGTAGTACGGACAATAGTGTTATAGAACTTATAATTGGACATAATGGTTTGGAGAGACTGGGACTTGGTAGCAAATCAGGTCGAGGTGCTGGAAATTTTGTTAATGATATTCAAGGCGATGGACAAAGACAATTTAAAAATAATAATGATGCAACAGAAAGTTCTACTAATAATACTCAAAATAACACTAATGGAAATAATCAAACAATGCCTAGAGGAAGGACTTCAAATAATGATGGTCAAGGAAATGGAAATATGCAACCACAAAATGGTGGAGGTCAAGGTATCCCTGGAGGACAAAATAGTGGACCAGGAGGTCAAGGTGGTGGTAATCAAGGATCTTTTGGAGGTCAAACTCCAGCAGGTGTTACAAGATTATTCTCTAAAAACAGTTTATCAGATCAAATAGTTTGGTTTTTACCACTTGCTCTGCTTGGATTTATAGCAGGTGCAATAAAGGAAAAATTAAGATTTAAGTTAGACAATAGAAGAAAATTATCACTAGTATTATGGTTTGTATGGCTAGTTCCTGAATTTATATACTTTAGTTTTACAAAAGGATTATTTCATCCATATTATTTAACAATGATGGCACCTCCAATTGCAGCATTATCCGGAATCGGAATAGGTGCAATGTGGCAATTTTACAAAGAAGGTGGATGGAAGTCATGGTTTTTACCAGTAGCCTTTGTGGCAGAAGGTTTAACTCATACACTAATGCTATCTTACTACTATAGTAACATGTCATCTGTTATTAGAAATATAATTATAGTAGCTTTAATATTGTGTTTCGTATCTTCAATTGCACTTGCAATATTAAATATTTTAAATATATTAAAAAACAAAAAGAATACTTTTGAAAATTATGATGATTTAAAAGAAAACAAAGGTATTATATTAAAGAAAACATTAGCTGGAATTGCGTTAATAGGGATTTTAGTAACTCCATTTATTGGTGCAAGTGCTACAATAACTCATAAGATAAATGACACTATTCCTGCTGCTGGATTAGAACTTCTTTCTAATACACAAAAAGGTGATTTTGGTGGTGGAAATGGAGCTAGAACCAATAGTACAAATACAAAGCTAATTGAATTCCTAAAGAGTAACCAAACAAATGAGAAATATTTACTTGCTGTTTCTTCAGCTCGTAGTGCTCAAGATATGATAATTCAAACAGGTGAATCTGTAATGGCTATTGGTGGTTTTTCAGGCTCTGATAACATACTTACTTTAGATGAATTTAAGGCGTTAGTTGAAAAAGGAGAAGTGAGATATGTACTTTCAGGAGGCATGGGAGGCAGAGACAAGGGTGGTAACGAGATTATGAATTGGGTTACTCAAAATGGTAAAGTTGTTTCAGAAAGTGAATATAAGGATTCTACTACATCAAATAATAAATCAGTAGACAATAATAATGATAATACAAATTTACAAAATGAAATTGATAATTCACAAAATCAAAATTTTGATAGAAATAATAACAAAAATTCAGATTTAGGAAGACAAAATTTTGGTGGATTCGAAGGAGGAAACAATTCTGAGCAGTTATATGATTTAAAGGATGTAGCTGATGCTTCAAAGTAAAATCAAAAAATTGTATTAAGAATATGAATGGGTAAAATATTACATTGAATAAATTAAATATTTTACCCATTTTTTAATGATATTAAATTGTAAAATTTTGCAATCATAAAGAATTACTAAAATCTAAAATGAGCATTTCCACATTCATTGTGAATTGAGAATTGTGAATTGAATTAATGAAGGGAGAATAAAAAAATGGAAAAAGCTAATTTTAAAAAAAATATACTTAGAATAAGTTTGATTTTTATATTATTGATATCAGTATTTTTATGCATTTACACAGTAGGGAATTATAAGAGTAATAATACTATGACACAAAACAATCAATTTAGAGGAAAAGGAAATATATCTAATAATGATGTAAATAATATGCCAAATGGTCAGAATTCATCTCTGGATATACCTTTTTCAAATGGAAATCAAACAAATTCCAGCGGAAATACAACCGATTCAAATGGAACTGTTCAATCAAACCAAAATCGAGATATGGCTTCACAAAATGAGAATAAGCAATCAAAGCAAAATAGAGGGATAGCTCCACAAAATGGGAATAGTCAACCAGCACAAGATGGGAATATGGCTTCCAAAAGTGGAAACAGACAACCTGGAGAAAATGGAAATATGCAAAGAGAAAATGCAAAAGCTAAATATGTTCCTGAACTTACTATATACTCAGGAATATTTTTAATTTTATGTGTTGGAATTTATTCTTTATTTAGACGTAAAGATATAAAGATTAATTTTGCAGATGAAAAAATATTGATGTTTACACTATTAGCTGTAGGACTTTTTTTAAGGATTGCAGCATCAACTCTTATGGATGGACATAATGATATTAACTTGTTTAAAAATTGGGCATCAACTGCTGCAAATAGTCTTTCGCAAGTTTATTCAAGTGCTAAATCAGCAGATTATCCACCATTATATATATACGTTTTAGCTTTAATTGGTAAGATTGCAAAGATACCTGCCTTTAATTCATATTATGTATTAATGCTTAAGTTACCAGCAATAATAGCTGATATTATTACATCTTATTTTATATACAGACTAGGGAAAAAACATTTTAGCGGAGTAGTTAGTATCTTCTTAGCTGCATTTTATATTTTCAATCCAGCTATTTTTATAGATTCTACTTTTTGGGGGCAGGTTGATTCTTTCTTTACGTTATTTATTGTTATTGCAGTATTTTTGTTGTCTGAAAAGAAAATTGCTGCCTCATCTGCAGTGTTTGCAGCAGCTGTACTTATGAAACCACAAGGAATCATATTTCTTCCTATACTATTCTTTGAACTAGTAAGAGAAAGGAATTTAAAAAACTTTATATATGCAATAGGGTCAGCAATGGTTACAGCTCTTATAATTATAATTCCATTTTCATTAAATGGGCAAAGTCCACTATGGATTTTTAATCTTTATTCAAAGACTATATCAGAATATCCATATGCGTCTGTTAATGGATTTAACTTTTTCAGTTTAATAGGGGCAAATTATAAAAATAATACAGATAATTTATTTGTATTTAACTATCATACTTGGGGAATGATTTTTATTGTAGTAACAACATTAATTTCATGGTTTGTTTATATCAAAAATAATAATAGAAATTTTGTTTCAGCTATAGCATTACTTCAAATTGCAGGCGTATTTACTTTTTCAGTTGGAATGCATGAGAGATATTTATTTCCTGCTGTAGCATTATCAATTTTAGCATTTATATACTTAAAGGATAGAAGATTTGTTATATTGTCTATAGGATTTAGCATTACTAGTTATATTAATATCTCTTCTGTTCTCTTCAATCTAAATTCATCAACTTTTAATATTTTACTTATGATAACTTCGTTTTTAAATGTAATATTAGTTGTTTATTTGGTAAAAGTTTTGTTTGAAAGTGCTATTAAAAAAAGTTTTACTCCTTGATTTTTATTCGTGATATCATATTTGTGACGTAGTTTTAACAAAAATCGATTATAATAATTACATTAGTAATTTTGGAGGTATAGCAGCATGAAGGGAAAAAAGATATTAGTAGTTGATGATGAGCCATTAATAAGAAAACTTGTAACAGATTTTCTTAAAAAGGAAGGATATAGTACTATTGAAGCAGAGGATGGACGAAAAGCCATGGATTTGTTTTTTGAAGAAGAAGATATAGATTTAATAATTCTTGATGTGATGCTACCAGAATATGATGGTTTTACTGTATGTAGAGAAATAAGAAAAAAATCCAGAGTTCCAATTATAATGCTAACTGCAAGAGGAGAAGAATTTGATGAAATTTTTGGATTGGATATTGGAGCAGATGAGTATATTTCAAAACCATTTAGTCCCAATATATTAATAGCAAGGGTAAATGCTGTACTTAGACGGGTAATGTCCACAGATACTAAAATTAAGGAATTTGATGGATTGAAGATAGATCATAATGCACATCAGGTTATTATGGAAGGTTGCATAATTGATTTAAGTCCTAAAGAATATGAGTTACTAACTTATCTTGCTGAGAATTATGGAAAGGCATTAAGTAGAGAGCAAATACTAGATAAAGTGTGGGGATATGATTATTATGGAGATTTAAGAACAGTTGATACACATATAAACAGATTAAGAATAAAATTGGATTCAAAAAGTGATTATGTACATACCGTACGTGGTTATGGTTATAGATTTGAGGAAGAGAAATGAATAAATCCATAAGATCAAAGCTTTTTATATCCATAACGTTCCTGTTAATATTCTTTGTTTTAATTTTGTGTGTATTAAATAATTTATATCTTCAACAATATTACATAAACAAAAAGAAAAGTATACTCATAGAAAATGCAAAAAATTTAATAAGCATGTATACAGGAGATCCACAAGATATACAAGATGAATTAGATAGAACAGCTAATCTAACTGGAAGCAGTATTGATATTCGTGATAAGAATGGAAAAACAGTCTACATGTCTTCACGTAGACTACCTAATGAAAAAAATATAATGGAGAATAGCAGATATAAACCTGGTATGCAACAATCACTGAATCAGTCTGCTGTCAGTGATAAAATTAACGAGTATACAGAGGGTGAGTATACTTTTGAAACTAGGAGGGACGTGCAACTAAAGATAGATTTTCTGACGTTAGTAACAAAATTAAATAATGGAGACATAATTGCTATAAGAGTTCCATTAGTTTCAATAAGTGAAAGCGTGGATATTGCCAATAAATTTATTATTATGACAGGAATTGTAATTGCGATTTTGGGAAGCATATGGGCATATTTGTTTTCAAAAAAATTTACTAAGCCTATATTAGAGGTAAATAATATTGCTAGAAATATGGCTAAATTTGACTTCAGTGAAAAATGCAAAATAAGAGGAAAAGATGAAATCGGGCAACTTGGTCAAAGTGTTAATTACTTATCTGATGAGCTTAATACAGCGATTACAGAATTAAGCACAAAGAACAAGAAGCTTGAGGAGGATATAGAAAAAGAAAGAAAAATAGATGAGATGAGGAAAGAGTTTATATCGAGTGTTTCCCATGAACTTAGAACTCCACTATCAGTAATACAAGGTTATGCAGAAGGACTTGTTAGTAATGTTGCTGAAAGTGAAGAGGATAGAAAGTTTTACTGCGATGTTATCATGAAAGAAACAGATAAAATGAATAAGTTAGTAAAGGATTTATTAAATCTTTCTCAAATTGAATCAGGTTATTTTCACATTGAAAAAACTGAATTTAATTTAACCTCTTTAATAGAATATGTACTAAATAAATACAAATCCACTTTTGCAGAAAAAAACATTGAAATACAATTTGAACTTGGTGAAAGTTATATTGTTTGTGGAGATATGGTTAGAATTGAGCAGATACTTACAAATTATCTTAATAATGCAATTAATCATGTGGATAGTAATAAAATTATTAAAATAAGCAAAATAGTTAATAAAGATAAAATAAAAATAAGTGTATTTAATTCAGGAAAACATATACCAGAAGAATCATTAGAAAAGATATGGACTAGTTTTTATAAAGTAGATAAAGCTAGAACAAGAGCTTATGGAGGATATGGACTAGGACTTTCTATAGTAAAGGCTATTGCAGATCTTCATAATAATGCTTATGGAGTGGAGAATATTGAGGGTGGAGTAACCTTTTGGTTTGAAGTTGATAACGTAAATCTTAGTTAATAAAAACTGTACAAATGGGTATGGATGATGAAGCAATAACGAAGCTTACTCAATTATCAGTTGGAGAAGTTAATGAAATACGAAAAAATATAAAGTGATAATATTATAATGAAAAAGGCATTAACCATTTTGATTTTGAAATGGTTAATGCCTTTAATTATGAATTATTTTTTGATAGTGAATAAAAAGATTTAAATAAGGTAATAATGACTAAAGAAAGTTACTTATTTATTAATACCAACGATGTTGTGGAGAGGGTGTGAACAAAATGCGAAGGATAAAAAATAATAAAAGGAATATCAACATAGAAACACATGGTGATAAAAATGTTATTAAAGTTGTAGTTAAGAAAAGATAGATATATTTTAGTTTCCATACAATTCATTTGAACAGAAACTTGGAGATCATTTAAAATCAACATGATGATGTATTTAAATTTGGTTTTAATCAATGTTTTCGATTAACTATAACATAAAGATGTATATTATTGCATTCATTTACAAATAGATGCAATAATAGTAAAATCATAGGAGGAGGTGTGAAAATGAATGTTTTTCAAATAAAGTTAAAAGTTTTTATCTTACAAGATATAAGTGTAGAAAATTCTCAAACTATAATAAGTTCTTTTATTGATAGTGGATTGATTAAAAATCAAAAACTATTAGAGTTTCATGAGAGTAATAAATTTAAAGGATATTGTTTTGATGCTCCATACCCATTGGAAGAAGATAAAATTTACAAAAAAGATAAGATGTATACATTAACTATTAGAACAATAGAAAAGGATCTGGCAGAATTTTTTACAAATAAATTAGTAAACGAATTTAATAATAATATAAAAGGATTAACATCTGAAATAAGAATATTGCCTAAAAAACATATTGAAAAGCTTTATTCTATAACTCCAGCAATTATGAAAAATGAAGATGGATACTGGAAGAATAAAATAAAACTAGATGAGTTTGAACGAAGATTAAAAGAAAATCTTATTAAGAAATACAATAGTAGTATGAACACTAAAATTGATGAGGATTTTCAGTTATATACAACAATAGAATTTAAAAATAAAAAACCTATATCAACAAATTACAAAAATATAAAGCTCTTAGGAGATAAGATATCTTTGAATATTGCAGAAAATGAAAATGCACAGAAAATAGCTTATATGAGTCTTGGGACAGGCATTTTTGAGATGAATGCTAGAGGATATGGCTTTGTTAACTATAGATGGTTATAAGGAGGTGAATGTGACTTGCTAAAAGATTGTCTCGAAGTATTTAAGAAAAATTTGGATGATAATGGTGATAAATATATAATGGATTCTTATATACCAGCAGATGGAACTTATATTATAGTTGAACCTAAAAATGATTCTTATGAGATTAGAGAAGTTATTGACATGAAGTTGGATAAAAGAACTAAAGAAATCAATCAGAAAAGTAACTCGAATTTTGAAAAGATATGCAATTATGATTATAATAGCAAGCTTATTGATATGAATAAACCAATGGATGGAAAGAAAGTAATCCATAGTAACAATTATCTATCATTTTTTATAAAAAAAGAGAGTTTAATTAATGAAAAATTAACTGAGGAAATAATAGATACTTATTATGCAGTTTTGTCTAATCCGAGTATAAAATATTCAAAGTCAAAAAATGCTACAAAAATATATGAATCTGTTGAAGAAGAGTTTGGAAAAGTAGATGTAAATACATTAGAGAAAATAAACAAATGGATAAAAGAATATATATTTAATTTAAATATTGATGTTACAGGTAAGGATTATTTAAAGATATTTTTTGAATATCCAATGGAAGATTATAAAAGAGAAGGTAAGCGATATTTAATTCCCAATATTTATAATAGCAATGATTTCAACATTACGGTTAAAGAGGATATATATGGAGTGCCAAATGATAATATGGGACTTAATGCAAAAAAGCCTTATTTAGAAAATAAAACAAGAAAAATTACAGTTCCTTATTTAGCAAATAATGCAGATGTTTTACTACAAAAAAAGTTTTTTGATTATTTGATGAATTTTGCAGCTATAGGTAGAGTTAATGTCTATATTGATAATGTTAATAATAAAATTGACGCATACGAAAATGGAAAATTGCCAGATAAAAATTTTAATGGCATTTTCATTAGAGTAAAAAAAGGAAAAGAAGTAGAAATACATGATTATGATATCATAACCGGATATAAGCCTAATTTACGTAAAAAATTTAAATATAAAAATATATTAAAGATAGATCAAAGTTCTAAAAAAGTATCTATACAAAATTATGGTGAATCGGGAAAAGTTGAAGATATACAACAAATATTAAATGATGTATTTTTCCCAAAGGTTCTAATAAATAATTATTTTACAGAACCAGGGGATTTGTCAATTAATGATGGTTCATTAAAAAGTAACCTTTTACTATCAAGAGAAACAATATTTAATTGGATTTATAAAGGTGTAAATAATGGTGTGTTTCCAGTGCTAAATAAAGTTTCGTTAAGCCTTGTAAAAGGATCTATTGAAAATGGATATATACAAAAGGCAAGCCATCAGTTTAATTTAAGATGGTCACTAATTAATTATTTTAAGGGAGGAAACGATATGGCAGATATAATTCATGATATTAAAGAGTCTTTAAGAGTTAAAATAAATGAAAAGATAACTGATAAATTAGATAATGATGAAGAATATTATTTTGCAGTAGGTCAATTAGTTGGATATTTATTATCTAAGAGCAAAGGTAAGAAGAAGCCACATTCATTAGCAAATTCATTTATTAATGGTAAAAACAATGATGATATAAAAGAAAGATTAAGAAAACTTTATAGTAAATATAGCTATGATCCAGATATAAATGGCAAGAGGTTTAATAATTTATACGCAATGATTGTAGGATATGCGCCGGAAGGAAAAGTAAATCAAGATTTAATTGTAGGTGGATATTTAAATAATAACTTAATTTATGAAAGCAATAAGGAGGAATAGTAAATGGATAAGAGAGTATATGGAGTATTAGGAGTTTCATCTATTATGGCGAATTGGAATGCAGATTTCACTGGATATCCAAAGACAACTTCTGATGGAAATACATTTGGAAGTGATAAGGCATTAAAATACCCAATGAAAAAGATGTGGGATAATAATGGACATAAGGTTCTATATATAAAGTCAATGAAATTTTCTGAAAGTAAAAAAGGTGAAATTCAATTAGTACCAAGAGCATTAAAGGAAAGATATGAATTTATTTTTGGTGTAAAAAACTTAAAAGACTGCAAAGATAGTAAGGAAGTATTAACTAATTTATTTAATGCAGTAGATGTTAAAAATTTTGGAGCTACATTTGCAGAAGAAGGTAATAACATATCTATAACTGGTGCAGTTCAAATAGGGCAAGGATTCAATAAATATGAAGATACGGCTCCTGAAGAACAACAAATTCTTTCACCTTTTAGAGATGGCTCAAAAGACAATGCAAAGCCAGATTCAGAAGAGGCAAAGAATTCAACCCTTGGGACTAAAATAGTAAGTAATGAAGCACATTATTTTTATCCAGTCACTATAAATCCGTTAGCATATAAAGAATTCATAGAACTTGGAGTAACTGATGGATATACTGAAAAGGATTATGAAAAATTCAAGAAGACGTCTTTAGTATCAGCTACATCTTTTGCAACAAATTCAAAGGTTGGATGTGAAAATGAATTTGGTTTATTTGTAGAGACAGATGAAGATTTATATCTTCCTAATTTATCGGAATATATAAGTTTTACTAAAGGGCAAGGTAAAAATATAATAGAAATAAATTGTTCAGATTTAATAAATTCAGTTTTAGAGAAGGTAAAGGCAGTAGAAATTTATTATAATCCTTACACAACTGAAATTAAATCTGATATAAAAGGAGCAAAAACTTATAATATATTTACACAAGAAGAGGTGTAAACAATGAAAATATTAAAATTTACACTAAGTGGGAAGACTGCATTTTTTAAAAAGCCAGATGTAAATACTTATTTATATTTTACTTATGGAAATATTCATAAGGTGGCCTTACTTGGAATGTTTGGAGCTATACTTGGATATAGTGGATATAATCAAATGAAAATGGAAAATATGTCAAATAAAGCTGATAAGAAAGCTAGTAAAAAAGTTTTTTTCCCTGAGTTTTACGATAAGTTACAGAATATAAAAATAGCAATAGTACCTAATAATGAAAAAGGATTTATTCATAAAAAAGTACAAATATTTAATAATTCTGTAGGGTATGCATCAAAAGAGCAAGGTGGTAATTTGATAATCAAGGAGCAATGGCTTGAGAATCCTTCTTGGTATGTATATGTATTAATTGATGATGAAGAAAGTAAAAAAATAGCTGAGTACTTATTAAATCACAAGACTATATATCAACCATATTTAGGTAAGAATGATCACTATGCTAATATAACTGATATAGAAATAATAGAAGATAATGAGATTACAGAGCTTGAGGAAATAAATAAAATAAATTCTATTTGTCCTAAAAAGTTTTTTGAAGTTAATCTAGAAGAGGATGAGGAAGAAGAAGAATATGATGAACCAGTAGATGAGGTTTATGAAGATATCTTCAAATACGAAGAACAACTACCAATAGGATTAGATAAAGAAACTAATATGTATATATCAGAAGGATTTTTATATACAAACATGAAAGTAAGTTGTGATAGTAATGTTACTGTATATAAAATTAGAAAAAGAAATATAGTATTTTATTAAAACTAGGAGGGGCAACCCTCCTTTAAATTTAGATAAGGCATATTAGACTTGTTGTTGTATTTCATATTCCTAATAAAATAACAAGTTAAATTAATTATTCGCTTTTCAGAGATTATTAGAAAATAGGCATAGATCAAATGATATATGAAGTCAAACTAGGAGGGAAAGCAATGTATTTCAAGGAAACTTGTTTTATTAATATAGAAAATTTACTTAATGACGAATATAAATTTTATGCACATTTGAAAAATGACAAGAAAGAAACATTAAAAGACCATACAGAACTATGTAAAAAGTATTTCAATAAGATAATAGAATCAAAGGGTCTAGATAGGATATTTTTGAATTTTGAACAAATGTATTTAAAAAATGTAAGTGAAGAGGGAAAATTATTATTTAGAGAGTTATTAATGAATACAATTGCACTTCATGATATAGGTAAGATAAACCCATTTTTTCAAAGTAGAAAAATGGAAAATGATTCTATAGAATATACAGAGGAATTTTGCATAATTGAGTCAAAACATTCTATTATATCTGCTGTATTATATATAGATTATTTTATGGATAGAGTATCAAGGCTGGTTAAGGACGACAGAGTATGCATAAGACCATTTTTGTTTTTTAATGCTTATATTATATCGAAACATCATGGAAATTTAGATGAATTTAAGAAATTTTTAGATAGTTTTGACGATGATGAAATTGGATTTAAAGTTATGAATATTTTCAATAATACTTATAAGAATGTATATAAAAGAGAATTCAATTTATCAGAAGGCAGAATGAAAAAAGCATGTAATTATACAAGAACTTTTTTGAAAAAAATATGTAATACTACAAAAAATGATTTTAATAAAGTAGAAAAAGAAAATAGTATATATTTATATACCTATGAAAGGGTGATATATTCTCTATTAGTAGCCTGTGATTTTTATGCTACAACTGAATTTATGAATGGTGTTGAGATTAATGAATTTGGAGAAATTGCAGAAATTAATGAATTCTATGATGTATATAAAAACACTGATGTATACAAGAGCATAAGAAAATATGAAAAAGAAGAGTATTGCAAAGAAAAGAAAGAATTGAAAAATGAAAAAAATATCAATATTTTAAGAACTGAAATGTTCCTAGATGCAGAAAAAGAATTATCTAAAAATAAGAATGACAATATTTTTTTCTTAGAAGCTCCTACTGGAAGTGGTAAGAGCAACGTGTCTATGAATTTAAGCTTCAAGCTTTTTGAAGATAATCCTACTTTAAAAAAGATATTTTATGTATATCCATTTAATACATTAGTTGAACAGAACTTAAATACATTAAATGAAACCTTTGGAGAAAGTGAACAGATATTTAATAAAATTGCAGTAATTAATTCTATTTCGCCTATAAAGATGGATGAAAAGCTGAAAAAAGATTCAGAGAATGAGGATAATTATGAATACTATGCTAAGGCTTTATTAAATAGACAATTCTTGAATTATCCAATCATATTAACTACACATGTTAGCTTATTTAATAGTATGTTTAATGCTTCGAAAGAATCAGCTTTTGGATTTCATCAACTTGCAAATAGTGTGATAGTTCTAGATGAAATTCAAAGTTATAAAAATGTTATTTGGGCAGAAATAATCTCATTTTTAAAAGGCTTTGCAAAGATATTAAATATGAAGGTAATTATCATGTCTGCAACCTTACCTAATCTTAATATATTAACTAATAGCAAAGAAAATACAGCAAATTTAATTAAAGATAGAAATAAGTATTTCACTAATTCATTATTTAAAGATAGAGTAAAAGTAAGCTATGAATTAATAGATGAAGAGGATACTATAAGCGCCTTATTTGAACATGTTATAAATAATAGTAGTAAAAAGAAAAAAATATTAATTGAGTTTATAAAAAAGGAAAGTGCTTATAATTTCTATAGAGATTTAAAAGACTATCTAGATAAAAGTGACAATATAAAATGCACTGTGGAACTTATGACAGGTGATGATAATTCCATAGAAAGGCAAAGAATTCTAAAGGGTATTAAAAGTGAAAATGCAGAAAAAGAAGGTATGATTCTAGTTGCTACTCAAGTTATTGAAGCTGGAGTAGACATTGATATGGATATAGGGTATAAGGATATTTCAAAGTTAGATAGTGATGAACAATTCATGGGTAGAATAAATAGATCGTGCAAAAGAAATGGCATAGTTTATTTTTTTAATTTAGATAAAACTGATGGAATATATAAAAATGATGTTCGGGTTAATACAGAATTAAGTTTATTAGATGAGCATATGAGAGAAATATTAATAAAAAAGAACTTTGATGATTACTATTTACCAGTGCTTAAATTAATACAGGAGAGATTTAACAATACATTTAACGATACCAATTTAGAAAAATTTTTCAATGAAGAGGTTGGGAAATTAAATTTTAAAGCAGTTGAAGAAAGAATGAAACTTATAGAAGAAGATAGTTGGAACATGTCAATTTACTTAGGTAGAGTTATAAAAAAAGAAGAAGGAAATACTACAATCCAAATTGATGGGAAAGATGTATGGGAAAAATATAAAAAACTATTATCGGATAATTCTATGGATTATGCTAAAAAACAAGTGGAATTATCTGAAGTAAAAAGCAAGATGAATTATTTTATTTATCAAATTAGTAAAAATAGTGACTTGCTTTATAATGATAAAATTGGTGAACTGTATTATATAGAAAATGGAGAAAAATACTTTGATGGTGAAAAGCTTAATAAAGATAAATTTAAAAAAGAAATTGGTATGTTTGTAGAGTTTTAATAAAAAATTCAGAAAAGTTTTGTTGTAAAAACATTTTCTTTAAATCAAGTTATAAGTTAAATACAGTATATTGTTGCAAGTTATAAATGTGGTGTAAGGAGGGGTTAAAGGTTGAGGACAAATGGTACTTTAATAAACTATTATTTTCATTGTAAAAGGCAATGCTATCTTCATGGAAATAGACTTAATTTAGAAGATAATAGTGAGACAGTTAAGATTGGAAAAGCTCTTCATGAGGACAAAGCTTCAGGATCAGAAAATGCTGAGATTTCCATTGATAATATTAAATTAGATAAGCTCACAGCTGAATATTTAACAGAAGTGAAGAAGTCAGATGCTGATGTTGAAGCGGGAAAGTGGCAACTTATTTATTATTTAAAAGTCCTTAAAAACAAAGGAATTATAAGGAAAGGAAAACTTGAATGTATCGAGAAAAACAAATCCGATAAGAAAATTATGTATTTTGAGTTAACTGATGAGCTTGAGAAAGAACTTGATAAATATGTAGAAGAAATAGAAAATTTAATTTTAAGTGAGGAAATACCAAAAGTATTAAATAAGCCTACATGCAAGAAGTGTGCATATTATGAATATTGTTATATATAGGAGGATTTTATGGGAAGTACAAGGTATATTTCATCTATAGGTGAACTTACGAGAAAAGATAATTCATTATGCTTTAGAAAAGATGGCAAAAATGTGTATATTCCAATTGAAAATACAAAAGAAATTTATTGCTTAAATGAAATAAGCATAAATACAAAATTATTAGATTTTTTATCACAAAATAATATAGTTGTTCATTTTTTTAATTATTATGAAGGGTATAGTGGAACTTTTTATCCAAAAGCACAATACAATAGTGGAAGACTTTTGGTAAAACAAGTTGAGAAGTTCAATATTTCACGAATGGTAATTGCAAAGGCAATTGTAACTGGAATAGGAATTAACATAAGAGAAGTATTATACCATTATTATAAACATAATAAGAAAGAAGTTAAGGGAACTGTAGATTGGATTAAAGAAGAATTTTTTATAAGGGTGGAAAAATCACAAAATGTCAAAGAACTTATGTCAGTTGAGGGAGAAGTTTGGCAAAGGTTTTATAGTGAATTTAAAAACTTTTTACCAGAGGAATTTATTATGAATAAGAGAGTGAAAAGACCACCAGATAATCCTATAAATGCGTTAATTTCTTTTGGAAATACATTATTGTATGCAAAAACAATATCTGCAATTTACAGAACTCATATAGATCAAAGAATTAGTTATTTACATGAGCCTTCAGAAGGCAGATTTTCATTAAGTTTAGATATAAGTGAAGTTTTTAAGCCTGCAATTGTATATAAAACAATTTTTGACTTAGTAAATAACAAGAGACTTCAAGTTAGCAAGCATTTTGATAAGAAGGTAAATTATTGTCTCCTAAATGAAGAAGGACGAAATATATTTATTACAGCCTTTGAAGAAAGACTTGAATCTGTCTTTTCACATCCTAAATTAAAAAGGAGAGTAAGTTACAGGACTGCTATCAAATTAGATTGTTATAAGTTAATAAAATATATAATGGAAGATAAAGAATTTACTCCTTTTAGCTTAAAGGAGGGCATGTAATGGGAAATGTAAGTAATTATAACTATGCTTTTGTATTTTATGATGTGAATGAAAAGAGAGTGCAGAAAGTCTTTAAAGTTTGTAAAAAATATTTATCTCATTTTCAAAAATCAGTTTTTAGGGGAGAGATGTCTCCTTCAAAATTAATAAAATTTAAAACAGATTTAAATAAAGTCATTGATAAAAATGAAGACTTCATATGCATAATTAAATTAATGAATAACAATGTATTTGGAGAAGAAGTAATAGGAGTAACAGCAGGAGCAAATGGTGAGGATTTAATAATATAATTTACCAAGTAAAAATTAACAACAGTATAGATAAAACTAGATATATCACAGGTTAGCATAAATATTTTCAGAAAATTAAGTTTATGTAGGAACACTTGGTAAATTTTTATGAATATGTTACAATGACTGTAGTTTAGAATTTATTTTAATATAAAAATGAGCTTTTTCTTTGGATTAACATTAACATGAGATGTATTTAAATCAAATTAGATTAGAAGCAACAGATACAAAAAATAATGATTAACATTAACATGAGATGTATTTAAATCCTGTTCCCGCTCCATCTGTAGCAACATACGCGGGGATTAACATTAACATGAGATGTATTTAAATAATTATTACTAATATAATTCAAGGACTTGTTACAGCAGATTAACATTAACATGAGATGTATTTAAATAGGTAATAATATTATTTTAGGTGCTCAAGGTGGTTAGATTAACATTAACATGAGATGTATTTAAATATTATATGCCATACTTCTTTAGCGGTATTTAATTCTGATTAACATTAACATGAGATGTATTTAAATAGTGGTAGAAACTTATGTAGATGCTATGAACAAAAAGGATTAACATTAACATGAGATGTATTTAAATATGCACCATTTGATAATTCTGTTATATCTACAGATAGATTAACATTAACATGAGATGTATTTAAATGCCTAGAAGAACTGATATTATATACAATGATAAAGATTAACATTAACATGAGATGTATTTAAATTTGAAGGCCTTAAACATTTTAGTTAACTGGTCAGGATTAACATTAACATGAGATGTATTTAAATAATAAATAAATATATTTTCCAATATAAAATAAAAAGATTAACATTAACATGAGATGTATTTAAATAGAAAATAGGTCGTTAGATGGTGACGGTATTGTTGGGATTAACATTAACATGAGATGTATTTAAATTATCTTAAACTAGTTGGAATAATTCCACTTGCTAAAGATTAACATTAACATGAGATGTATTTAAATGACGTGATTATATAAGTAATATAAATAAAGAAATGATTAACATTAACATGAGATGTATTTAAATATTATTGCTAGATGGTTGCATAGAACAAAAAGGGGAAGATTAACATTAACATGAGATGTATTTAAATGCATTCGTTAAACCTTTTTGATGTAGATTTTTAAGATTAACATTAACATGAGATGTATTTAAATATCAAAGTGCAAGTGATTCGATAAAAAGTAAAGGATTGATTAACATTAACATGAGATGTATTTAAATGCTATTCCTGACCTATTAGCTTCAACTTGTGTACTGATTAACATTAACATGAGATGTATTTAAATAGAAAATATGTCGTTAGATGGCGACGGCATTGTTGGGATTAACATTAACATGAGATGTATTTAAATTATTGGCTATGACCAACGTTCTTATGATAAGAATACGATTAACATTAACATGAGATGTATTTAAATAAGTAAGTATTAGTTAATCCACCAGTACCTAAGTGATTAACATTAACATGAGATGTATTTAAATAATTCTATTCCTAGCTTGTCCATATCCCATTCGGGATTAACATTAACATGAGATGTATTTAAATCCTTATTAATCAAATTGCCTTGATTAATAAGGAAAGATTAACATTAACATGAGATGTATTTAAATTTTTTTTAATTTCCTTCTTTCTTTGCTTTTTGATGATTAACATTAACATGAGATGTATTTAAATTCTTTACCATACTCTAAATAAAATTCCATCATGCGATTAACATTAACATGAGATGTATTTAAATTTAGTTTGTGTATTGCAATGAAAAATAATATTGTTGATTAACATTAACATGAGATGTATTTAAATTTAGTCCTAGTGATAGTAGAATTGATTCTTTTGGGATTAACATTAACATGAGATGTATTTAAATCCAGAAAGAGATAAGGCAAAAGATATATATATAGAAGATTAACATTAACATGAGATGTATTTAAATAAGAAGCTTTTAACAGAACTATAGCAGCAGATAAAGATTAACATTAACATGAGATGTATTTAAATAAGGTAAAGAAAAGTCGCTTGAAGTCGATAAATTCGGATTAACATTAACATGAGATGTATTTAAATTTTTATGGCAAGTATTAAACTGCATGGGATATTAAGATTAACATTAACATGAGATGTATTTAAATTTTATTTGAACATTTTGTACGCCAAAAGAATCAATTGATTAACATTAACATGAGATGTATTTAAATCGACAATATATTTCTCTCTCTAAACAGCCCAAAAGATTAACATTAACATGAGATGTATTTAAATGATTGAAAGAGGTGAATAAAATGATAAAAAAAGAAGATTAACATTAACATGAGATGTATTTAAATAGCTTTACCCAGCTTTAATGATTCTACTGCTAATGAGATTAACATTAACATGAGATGTATTTAAATAAAAATTAAGATTATTATTACCAAGCTTTTGAATAGGATTAACATTAACATGAGATGTATTTAAATCTTTTTTTGCAAATTTAATCGGTGCAGCCAATTATCGATTAACATTAACATGAGATGTATTTAAATGTAATTACACCGACAACAGTTGTAGAAGGTTGGTAGATTAACATTAACATGAGATGTATTTAAATAGCCTTTACAGATGGTTGGAACGCAATAGTTACAGATTAACATTAACATGAGATGTATTTAAATTATGATGTTTGGTTCTATTAATTTTCAAGATTTCCCGATTAACATTAACATGAGATGTATTTAAATAAATCGTACTTTTCTTTTAACTGAATATCTTTACTTGATTAACATTAACATGAGATGTATTTAAATATTATAAGCGGAACAGGAATAGGACAACCTAAAGGATTAACATTAACATGAGATGTATTTAAATTGTTGAAAAATTTCGTGGTGAAACTGATTATGAAGATTAACATTAACATGAGATGTATTTAAATGCATTAAGAACTTCTTTTTTCCTTAGGTTGTGAATTGATTAACATTAACATGAGATGTATTTAAATTAATCAACCCAAGCATCTTTATCATATTCAGCCAAGATTAACATTAACATGAGATGTATTTAAATATAATATACCATCTTCAATTTTAATCATTTCTATCGATTAACATTAACATGAGATGTATTTAAATTTAGGTCTATAGCTGGATCAAGTGAGGTTTGTGTATGATTAACATTAACATGAGATGTATTTAAATGTAGAAAAGAAATTTAAACCAAAACAATTATTAAATGATTAACATTAACATGAGATGTATTTAAATCTGAATGAAATAGGTATATAATTATTCATAATAAAAGATTAACATTAACATGAGATGTATTTAAATAGCAAATCCATTGATTTTTGATATAAATATTTAAGATTAACATTAACATGAGATGTATTTAAATATATGATAGTGAACAAAACTTAATAGGATTTACTTCGATTAACATTAACATGAGATGTATTTAAATGTTGAACTTTCTGTGTATTGCCACGCCACTATTTGATTAACATTAACATGAGATGTATTTAAATATAACAATATTAGATAATGGAATTTCTTTTAATCTAGGATTAACATTAACATGAGATGTATTTAAATCAGATAGCAAAAAGGACTTAGTTAAAGCAGGGAATAGATTAACATTAACATGAGATGTATTTAAATTATTATTACCGCTTAGTTCATAGTATTCTTTCATGATTAACATTAACATGAGATGTATTTAAATGATTCTAAATGATCTATAAACTTATTTTTAATATCGATTAACATTAACATGAGATGTATTTAAATTCAACACCACCAAACGCACTAGCTTTACGTGGAACAGATTAACATTAACATGAGATGTATTTAAATGAATAGATAAATTAGTTCAATTACACAAATTAAGCGATTAACATTAACATGAGATGTATTTAAATGTAAATTCAAAATCTTGAATAGCTAATCCATAATTGATTAACATTAACATGAGATGTATTTAAATTCAATAGAAAAAGTACTAGGAATACCATTAATTTTGATTAACATTAACATGAGATGTATTTAAATAAAAGATTATTATATGTGTTTGTATTGTTTGTTCTTGATTAACATTAACATGAGATGTATTTAAATAACCAACGGTGCTTGTATCTACCACGACACCTAAAGAAGATTAACATTAACATGAGATGTATTTAAATAGTTGTCATGCGTTGGATTAAAGTTATTTCATAATGATTAACATTAACATGAGATGTATTTAAATAGTTATTATTAAGGATGGTATTAAGAATTTTAAATAGATTAACATTAACATGAGATGTATTTAAATATAATAATGGATGCTACAGGAGTAACTGATATTAGGATTAACATTAACATGAGATGTATTTAAATGTAATTAAGTTAGGTCAAGTTTTTAGGTGCTATTTAGATTAACATTAACATGAGATGTATTTAAATATATCCTTTGCCCTCTTCCTTTTTCTCTCCCTTAAAGATTAACATTAACATGAGATGTATTTAAATGATAATATTGTTTGTTCCCACAACATCCGTTGATCGATTAACATTAACATGAGATGTATTTAAATGAGCCAGGCACATAGACGGTATTTGTTGTAGAAGTGATTAACATTAACATGAGATGTATTTAAATGACTACTGAAAATACTACCTCAATCGACTACGAACCGATTAACATTAACATGAGATGTATTTAAATATGTTTGGATACATCTAATTTTGTTAGGTGGTTAATTGATTAACATTAACATGAGATGTATTTAAATCAATAAATATAAAAATATTAAATTTATGGAGGTATTGATTAACATTAACATGAGATGTATTTAAATAAAGTACCATGGATGATAAAAATATAAAAGAATATAGATTAACATTAACATGAGATGTATTTAAATAAACCTCCATCGAATATTATTAAAATTATTGGTTATGATTAACATTAACATGAGATGTATTTAAATAGCTATAGTAACGTTTTAAGTTTAGAACATCTTCCAGATTAACATTAACATGAGATGTATTTAAATTTCCTTTGAATTTTTCGATTTCAGAATTAACGGTTGGATTAACATTAACATGAGATGTATTTAAATATAAAATTTAAACTTGTTTTAAGTCCACTCATTTTGATTAACATTAACATGAGATGTATTTAAATATTTAACCATTCTAGCATTAAGTTTAATAGAATTAGGATTAACATTAACATGAGATGTATTTAAATAACAGAAGCACAATATTAAGCTACAAAAATCATAAAGATTAACATTAACATGAGATGTATTTAAATCCACTATTCGATATCTCTCCAACATTAGTGACATGATTAACATTAACATGAGATGTATTTAAATTCCAATTAATATTCCATTTATGGCACTTCTTAAGATAGATTAACATTAACATGAGATGTATTTAAATGTTAACGAATTAAAAGAACAAAACAGAGAAACTTGATTAACATTAACATGAGATGTATTTAAATGTGGAGGAACAAGCAGTAAAAGAAGGTAGTAGCTTTGATTAACATTAACATGAGATGTATTTAAATATGGGACAAAACATGGACACCAGTGTTGAAGCGTAGATTAACATTGACATGAGATGTATTTAAATATAAATACTTCAGGCATAACTGTTACTACTACAGTGATTAACATTAACATGAGATGTATTTAAATAACTTAGCAACATTATATAAAGCCTATCCAAAATCGATTAACATTAACATGAGATGTATTTAAATAAAAACATAGCTTGACCGTTAACACTTTCCAATTAAAGATTAACATTAACATGAGATGTATTTAAATACTTTATTCCCTAAAATAATACCTTCCGTATTATTTGATTAACATTAATATATAGTTATCTTCATCTTTTAGTAGGTAAGGAGTATCATATTGGATATGAAATTTAGAAAAAACTAATTATTATGTAAAATCTAAGAATGAAATTAAAGCCAAAGAAAAAGTGGATAACAATACAAAATCTAAAGAAGAGGAAATAAAAGAAAAGCCTGTTACCAAATAAGACAATTAAAGTTTTGTGGTAGCTCATTTTTTATAAAAATAAAAAATGTGAATTCAAAAGAATTCACATTTTTAGTATAATTAAGTTATGCAAACAACAAAATTACACAATAAAAATTATACCGAATTTAATGAGTCTTATCAACTAGTATTACCATTAAATTTGGAATGTTTAATACCAGAAGATGATTCTA